>Ga0114922_10000588_pt1 | contig 34809 bp, 24 predicted proteins | sample AartaG_FD_100975 | JGI IMG/M metagenome (GOLD analysis project Ga0114922, IMG submission 100975) | Deep subsurface microbial communities from Aarhus Bay to uncover new lineages of life (NeLLi) - Aarhus_00045 metaG | ecosystem: Environmental > Aquatic > Marine > Oceanic > Sediment | place... | reverse complement strand
GTTTGGAGGGCCGATTATCCCAGTTGCGCGCGGGAATCTGCTCTTGTGGACTTGGAAAACGTCAGGGTGGCGACGTTAGGGGCGGGTGGCGGAACTGGCAGACGCGCTAGATTTAGGATCTAGTACCGAAAGGTGTGCGGGTTCGAGTCCCGCCTCGCCCACCACAGAAAACGGACATGAACATGGAAAACGTAAAGGTCACAGTCGAGGCTAAAGATAATTGCGTGCGCGTGCTCGATGTCGAAGTTCCCGCTGAAGAGGTCAACAAACAGATAGAGGAACTTCTCGAGGAAACAAAGAGTACGGCGACCGTGCCGGGGTTCAGGACCGGCAGGGCTCCGCGCAGAGTGCTCGAGAGAAGGTTTGGCAAGCGGGTGAGGGAGACTGCCATTGACGGCGCTGTCGCAGAATCGTACGAGGAAGCGCTCAAGTCCCAGGAGCTGACCGCCATAGCCGACCCCGACATTCAGGATGTCAGCTTCGAGGAGAACGAGCCTCTTAAGTACCGGGCGGTGATCGAAGTATCGCCGCGCGTGGTGGAACTTGACGAGTATAAAGGGCTGGTGCTCGAGAGAGGTGTCCGTGAACTGACCGACGCTGATGTCGAGCGGGTGCTTGAGAACACGCGAGAGGCGCACGCCGTTTACGTGCCGCGCGACGCTAAAGCGGCAGCCGACGGCGACCTCATAGTCATTGACTATCAGGGTGCTATAGAAGGCGAACCTTTTGAGGGCGGTGAGGGCGAAAACGTTACCCTAGTGCTCGGAGGACGCGGCTTTTTTCCGCAGTTCAACGAGGCGCTGCGCGGGCTCGTTCCGGAAAGCGAGAGCGAGGTCAAGGTGACATTTCCTGAAGACTATGATAGGAAGGATCTCGCAGGTCGGGAAGCCGTATTCAGCGTTAAGGTTAAAGAGGTCAAGGAGCGCGTCGTGCCTGCGCTTGACAGCGAGTTCGCCAAAGAGGCGGGCAGCTGCGACACGGTTGAGGAGTTCAAGAAGCGAATTCGCGAACAACTTGAGACAACGGAAAGAAATCGCGGCGAAGCTCATGTTCGAGGGCAGGCGGCGAGTAAGATCGCTGAAAGCTCCACTTTCGAACTGCCGCAGTCGGCAATTGAACACGTCGCCCAGGAGATCCTCGAGGAGAAGGTGAGAGAACTCCATCAGGCGGGGGTCGCGGAGAAGGATATCAGAGAGAACGAGGACAAGCTGCGAGAGGGATGTATCAGGGATGCAGAAGAATCGTTGAAGATAGCATGTCTTGAACAGGAAATAGCAAAGCGGGAGGAACTTACAGTCACGGACGAGGAGGTCGAGCAGGAAAAGGCCGACCTGAAGGAGACGGCCGGAGTTAAGGCGGAAACCGTTGACAGCTACTTTGACGTGCCTGACCTGGTTGAGCGGTACCGCCTGCGGATGCTGAGAAGGAAAGCCCTTGATCTCGTGGTCGAAGCCGCAAGGATCAAGGACGTTCCCGTCGCTGCCGAGGAGCCAACGGAGCCGCAGCAGGGTGATGAGGGTGGCAGCGATGCGGAGCAAACCGCTGAGTGACCTGGGAGAAAGGATTTTGCAGTCATGGCGTTGATTCCGATGATAGTCGAGCAGTCGAGCCGCGGGGAAAGGGCGTATGACATATATTCGAGGCTGCTTAAAGACCGGATCATATTCCTCGGCATGCCGATCGACGATCACGTGGCGAACGTAGCTATAGCGCAGCTTCTCTTCCTCGAGTATGAGGATCCGGACAAGGACATCAATCTGTACATAAACAGTCCCGGCGGGCTTGTGACTGCGGGACTCGCCGTGTATGACACGATGCAGTTTATCAAGGCGCCCATCTCGACGATCTGCCTGGGACAGGCAGCGAGCATAGCAGCGTTGCTCCTGGCCGCCGGAACGGATGGCAAGCGGTTTGCCCTGCCGTACTCCCGCATACTCATTCACCAGCCGATTGCCGGCATAGCGGGTCAGGCAACCGACATCGACATTCAGGCAAAGGAGATACTCCGGCTGCGTGATACACTTAACGAAATCCTGACAAAGCACACTAATCAGGACATCGAGCGGGTCAGGAAAGATACTGAACGAGATTTTTTCATGTCGGCCACCGAGGCCCAAGAATATGGTATAATAGACGAGGTCATGGTGGGTAAACGGGATTGACCCGGCAACACGGCCAGAGGTGAAAGGTGATGTCTGAGGATCGAGACACTACGAGCATCGCGTCATGTTCGTTTTGCGGCAAACGCCATGATGAGGTGAACAAGCTGATTGCCGGACACGACGTGAACATCTGCGATCAGTGCGTCGAACTGTGCGGCCAGATCATAGCCGAGGACAGGGTCCGCACAGCGCCCGTGCACGATGCCGAAATACCGAAACCTGCCGAGATAAACGCTATACTCAACGAGTATGTCATAGGTCAAGAAAGAGCAAAGCGCATCTTATCTGTTGCAGTACACAACCATTACAAGCGCATATCCATCGGGTCCGAAATAGACGGCGTGGAACTGGAGAAGTCCAACGTTCTGCTCATAGGTCCTTCGGGATGTGGTAAGACGCTACTGGCTCAAATACTGGCCAAGATACTGGACGTACCGTTCGCAGTCGCCGACGCCACAACGCTTACGGAGGCGGGATATGTTGGGGAGGATGTCGAAAACATCATATTGAAACTGTTACAGTTTGCCGATTACGATCCGGCTCACGCGGAAATGGGGATTGTCTACGTTGATGAGATAGATAAGATCGCCAAGAAGACTGAGAACATCTCGATCACGCGCGACGTGTCCGGCGAGGGTGTTCAGCAGGCGCTGCTGAAGATACTCGAGGGTACCGTGGCAAACGTCCCTCCCCAGGGCGGAAGAAAACATCCCCAGCAGGAATACATCCAGGTGGATACCATGAACATCCTGTTCATCTGCGGCGGCGCGTTCGTGGGCCTGGACAAGATCATAGAGAAAAGGACGAGAAAGGCCTCGATGGGTTTCGGTGCGGACATAAAATCGCGCCAGGAAAGGAACATCGGAGACGTGCTGGCGCAAGTACAACCGGAGGACCTCATCAAGTACGGTATGATACCTGAGTTTGTCGGACGGTTGCCGGTCAGCGCCAGTTTGCACCAACTCACGCTGGATGATCTCATGCTCATCATGACCGGACCCAAGAACGCGCTCGTACAACAGTACATTAAACTCTTCGAACTGGAGGGAGTAAACCTCACTTTCAAGGAGGAAGCGCTGCGGGCAGTGGCGGCAAGGGCGCTTGAAAAGGATACCGGCGCGAGAGGGCTTAGAGCCATATTCGAGGAGATCATGCTCGACATCATGTACGAGCTGCCTTCCGAGGAGTCGGTGAAAGAGTGCGTTATCACCGAGGAGGTTATCACCGAAAGGCAAAAGCCTCTTCTGGTCTACAAGTCGGAACCAAAGAGCGCGTCCTTCTAACCCTCTTCTCAAGCTGCTTTTTTCGCTTCATCCCTGCGAACCGAACGTTGGTCGTCGACACCCGGGCTGGCGCAGTTCCCGGGCATTCTCCGGCCGACCTCGATTATGACTGATTGGAGATAGCCAACGAGGGTTGTTTGCGCAGTCTCGAACGGGTTCGCGGCGGCGCAGGCGTCACCCACCGGACGCGCACGTTGGCCTTACAAGCAACTGAGGGCTGACAATGGATTTTGCATTGTCGATCATAATACCGGCGTTCAACGCCGAGAAAACCATCGGTGCCTTGCTCGAATCGGTCGTAAACGATGCTGACGATACCATAGAAGTAATAGTAGTCGATGATTGTTCGACCGACGGTACCGCCGAGATTGTCGGACGGTTCCCCTCAGTGCGGATTGTGCGCGCGGACTCTCGCCGTGGGGCGGCGGCGGCGCGGAACCTGGGCGTACGACACGCAACGCACGATCTTCTGGTATTCACGGACGCTGACACGGTCTTCGAGGAGGGGACTATCCCCAGCATACGACACTTCCTGAGTTCGCACCCGGGAGCCCTGTGTGCAGCAGGAATCTACTCGCGCGTCCCTGCAAACAAAGGGTTTATGCCGCGGTACAAAGCGTTATGGGAGTGCGCGATGCTGGAGTTGGGAGATAAAGGAAAGGAAATCTCGCAGATAGTCGGTTTTCCGGTGCGACCTGGGATCGTGCACAGAAGTCTTTTCGAGAGGGTTAAGGGTTTCGACGAAGAGAGTTTCAGCGGAGCCGACCTTGAGGATATGGATTTCGGCAACCGAGTCGCTAAGATCTCTCCCATATATACCGTAAGATATATCAGGATACGCCACAACTATCCCGAGCGGCTCCTGAAGGAGTTGAGGACATTTGCGCGCCGCTCGTTCCTTTGGCCTAGGACCTTCTTGAAGCACCGGATGTTTGAGGGGCTCGGTGAAGCTAGCCTCGAGAACGTGTTTGCGAATGTTGCGGCGTTGCTCTTGCCGGTAGGACTTGTCTGCGCGCTCTGGCGCAAATGGTTCCTGTGGTTCGCGCTCGCGTGCCTGACACTGTTCGTCGTGGCTAATTGGCGGTTCTACCGGCTCGCTTTCAAGGAAGAGGGAGTGCTCTTCGCGGTGCGGTCCGCTTTGACACGCTACATTCATGTCGTTGTGCTAGCTGCATCGGCAGGTTTTTCGATTGTGACACTACCGTTTGCCAAGCGGAAGCAGGAGAACTGATGGTCAGGTACGGGCAATTGCTAACGACCTTGCTGCATCCGCGGTCGCTGAGTTACTGCATCTTCTTTGTGACCGCTCGGTGCAATTACCGGTGCAAGATGTGCTTCTATTGGAACGAGATCGACGATGCAGATCTCGCGAAGGAGCTCTCGCTGGAAGAGATCCAGAAGATTGCCGAAAACATGCCTCATCTCTTCGACTTGAACCTGACCGGCGGGGAACCCTTTCTTCGTGAAGACCTCGCGGATGTCGTTCGGGCTTTCTACGAGCGCAGCAGTCTACGTTTCATGACCGTGCCAACCAACGGGTCTATGCCGGAACGGATTGCGGACACCGTGGAGAAAATCCGCGATAGTTGCCCCGACCTATGGTTGAGAATAACACTTTCCCTGGACGATATTGGCGAGATGCATGACGAGATACGCGGTGTGAAGGGCGCCTTTGAGCGAACGCTTGAAACCCACGATAGGCTGGCTGAGATCGTCCGCCGCCGCACGAACCTTTCTCTAGGGATGGCAACAGTCTTTTCGAGATACAACCAGGACAGAATATCCGAGATATACGACTTCATCGAGAGCAGGCTCGAGGTGGATAATTTCGGTGTCCTGCTTGCGCGGGGTGATACGCGCGAGGAGGCCGCGACCGATGTTGAACTTGAGAAGTACGCCGGAGCAGTTCGTGAGGCGCACGCGCGATTGGCGGGACGACGACGGGGCAGGTCTCTGTATGACAGGTTGTTTAAGGCAATGGGTCAGAGTGTCGGCGACCTGATCATCAGGACCGTGCTGGAGAACCGGGCTGTGCTACCGTGCGTGGCGGGGCGCCGCATGGTGGTCGTTGGGCCGACGGGCGAGGTCAGGCCTTGCGAGATGCTCGGGCCGCTGATCGAGCACAAGGGATTCCCTCTCGACACGGACGTTATGGGGAACCTGCGTGAAACCGAGTACGATATCAGGCGGATTCTGACCAGCGAGAGGGCACGACACATTGTTCACACAATAAGGAAACAGCGGTGCCACTGCTCATTTGAGTGCGCAGGTACCGCCAATATTGCGTTTAACGCGCGGGCCTATCCGCTCCTCCTAAGGAATCTATTTCGGACATTATGACCTGGACGCGTTCCGCTCTCCTGTCAGGGTTTATGACGGAAATCGCAAACGTTGGAAGTACTTCATCTGGATCCACATCTATGGCGCTGCCCTGCGTCACGATCCTGAGCGCCTCTGATGCGGACTCTTATGACCGTTTTCCCCGAGAGTGGGTATTGGGCGCGGTTTGACTTTCGTCCGTGAGAGGATATAGTATAAAAGCAGGTAGGACATGCTGGCAAGGCTGAGACGTTTCCAGCACACGGTGCGGTAGGAGGACGTCCGGTGAAGCTTGTGAACGGCGAACGGTCGCGGTGTCAGGAGGAGGATCAGGCAGTTGCGGTAGAGAACCGCAAGCTGCGTATGCTCAGAGTCGCAGTTGACACGGCGTATGCGCTGATCCTTCAGGCGGACCTCACAATCGACGAAGCGCTCGACATAGTCAACGCGACCAAGCGTAGGGCTCTGATCTTGTTTCCCGACAAGGAACAGACGTTCGACCTGATTTACGGGCCTCGGCTGTCTCGCGCGGTGGCTGAACGGTTTGCTGGAGGCACCAATCCGCGTAAGTCCGGATTTCCCCTATGCATGAGTCATCTTGGTGACACGTTTCTGCGTTACCCCTTATGAATACAAGATGTTCTGAGGGTGACGCCGCGTCTGCAAACCCCGATACCTACACCTACACGTATCTCGAAGAGGAAGACTACCTGTACGGAATTCGTCTAGCCGCCAATCAGAGCCTACAAGGAGCCGTTGAGCATCTATGCACGCGTCCAGTCGGTCGGCTGTCGAGGCTCCCGAAGGTCTTCTGCACCAGTCTGGCCTACCAAGCCAAGAGCTGAGACGAACCGCGCCGGGTAGTCGCGAAGGTGAAATGGTACCAAAGAGAGACGTTTCTCCGAGTGGGTTTTATTGTGACGAATCTGCGCCGAAGTGATGAAAGTGTGGTGAAGTTCTACAACGGAAGGGGCACGGCGGACCACTGGATCAAGGAGCGCAAAACGCAGTGAAGTGCATGCGGTTATCGTGCCGTGACTTCGTGGACAACCAAGTCCGCTGTCCGTCTTCGGCGGATTCACATTGGCGTACATCTAGGGAACTTGCTTCGCAGGCTCGCGCTGCCCCGGAGCGTGAAGCATTGATCGTTGACGAAATCGGCAAGAGCGACTACAATGGGTGAGAATGAGTCTGCGGCGGTCGCAGGCGGGTCCATATGGGAAATCTCGGCTCAACGCAAAGGAGACCAACGATGACAGAGGAGGTCAAGCACTGTGTTCGCTGCATTCTCCCGGCGAACTACCCCGGTGTCACCTTCGACTCCGAGGGAGTCTGTTCGTATTGCCGGATGTTTGAACAACGATGGAAGAACTGGGGGGAAACCAACCGGGAACCTGAGTTCCTGGAAATCATGCGTCGCGCACGGAAAGGCAACTCCAACTACGACGCCCTCGTGGGCATTAGCGGCGGCAAAGACAGTTGTTATACGCTCCACGCCATGGTGAAGAAGTACAACTTCAAGGTGCTTGCCTATACGTTCGACAATATGTTTTTCTCAGACGGAGCCAAGGACAACATCGCCAAGATGGTCTCGAGACTCGGCGTCGAGCACCGGTACATCACCACCGGGCACGAGCTGGACAAGCGGCTATACCACTCCCTGTTCAAGAAACGCTGCGCCGACATCTGCATGATCTGCGCTAACGGGGCCCTGTCCGCCACCATCAACCTGGCGCTCTCTGAGCGCGTCTATACCATTGTCTGGGGGTTGTCGCCCCGCACCGAGCCCATCTTGCCCTTCGAAATGCTGAACGCCTACGATTTCCGTTTCCTGGTCGATGTGGCCCGGCCCGACCTGACCGTCGCGGACCTCCACCCCTACCGGCACTGCTCCCTCGCGCGCGCCTCGTACGCCACCTTCCTCCAGAAAGTCCGGTTTGTGTTCCTTCCGGAATACATCGAGTGGCCCGGCAAGGAAATCGCCGAGTTTCTTGAAAGGGAGTACGACTGGGTTGACTATGGGCGCGGCGCCCCGCATTTCGACTGCGCCGTCAATCCCGCCACCAACTATTTCATGAACCAACGTTTGGGCGCGAGCAAGGTGGTCGAGAAAGTCTCGACCATGATCCGCTGCGGACAACTTACTCGGGACGAGGCCCTTGCAAAGGAGAAGGAACAAGACACTGTCGAGGAACCGGTCGCGGCGGTGGACGAGTTGTGCCGACGCTTGGACGTGACGCGCAACGACCTCAAGCCGTATCTCGAAGGCAACACGGTCGACTACCGCTCTTTCAAAAACACGGTGGGAATGCTCCGGAGACTCAGCCCCGCGTTTTGGCTCATGTACAAACTCGGCCTGACGTCTGAGAGCCTATATCAGAAATACCGGATTAGGTAAAGGTATCGACGGCAGTTACGGGCTCAACGTCGACGGGACACCCGCCTACTGGTCGCAGTTGTTCTCGCACGCAACTACTTGGCCTAAGCCAAGCGCCATTGGTGCTCTCCTGCCAGCTCAGAGCGACCATGTCGAAGGACAGCGGGCAGCTAGTCAAATTCGGGATCATCGACGGTCGAGCGGAACACCTGCCGTAAGACCGATACAGGAAATCGGGTTCCGCTCAACACGTCATCCTGAGTATCCGCTTCATGGCGGCAAGTTGCGTCCGCACTACCTTTGGCCGGGATCGAGAGAAGCTGCGTTTCGCGTGGTATTCACCCTGTACTGAATTGGGGTAATTCCCTCGAGTTTCACGAAACTCTTAGTGAAATTGCTCTGGTCGGTGAAGCCTGTTCTAGCAGCGATATCGGTTGCGGTCAGGTCCGATTCACGCAACAACTTTCGGGCAAGCGAAAGCCGTTCCATCGTCAGAAACAGCCTGAAGCCAATGCCAAAATGGTCCCGCAGCGTTTCCTCCAGCTCACGCGCAGTCACGCCTACCGCCTGCGCCACTTCGTCGCAGGATAGCCTCTTTGCGAGAGAACGGTGAGTGTGGGCCTGAACCTTTTTCAATCTCGCCTTCGTCTCGCGGCAGACATCCGTCGAGTCGCGGGCTACGCGCCTGGCCGCGGCAACCGTCCAATCGAGTATGTCGCGGTAAGTCTGCGCTTTGAACAGCCCGGAGAGCGCCAGGTCTCGTGAGTCAATTCGGAGGTTGCTCCCATCTTCCTCAAGCGCGGCGCGCCACAAGGCGGACACAGTCTCAAGTGCGGCAGCTCTAACGATGTCCGCGCCACACTTCCAGCCCGCGTTCTGCAGCAGGAGCTCACCGACGTCCTGTCGCGTTTCTGCAAGATTGCCAAGCCTCGCTCTCGCGAGGACGAAACGCTGTTTGGCTGGACCGCTCGCCGCCGGACCCTTGCGGTGACGATATGAGTGTCCGGGGGCCACAGGGACGCCCGGAGCGTCCTCTCTCTCCTCGCCCGCACCCCCCTCTTTGAGTGCGGCATCCGGCTCGGCAGACGCAACGGAAAGCAGTTCGCTGAGGAGGTTCAGGCACAGTTTGAGACGTTCCGCCTCGACAACGGGTATGAGCTCGATCTCCCTCCTGACGCTACTCTCTGGTATATGAAAGCAAGCCAGTTTCCCCACAATTTCATCTGCCAGAAACGCGTCGACAGGTGCGAGAAAGAGCGGGCCGATAAGAGCATATGCCACGGTACTGCCATCAAGTTGAACGGGGACAATAACCTCGACGAGTTCAGCATGACACGCGTAGAAGTAAGCCGCCCCCAACTGCACGGCCCTGCGTGCCCCGTCCTGCCGGGCTGCAGCGCATAGTTCAGCACCCTGTGGAACGGCTTTCACCAGGTCGCAGATCGAGCTGGCGCATCGTTCACCGGCGTCAGGGCTCGGCTCGATCGTGTTCAGGGTAGAGTCCAGAACGGTACATTGCGTACCCAGAGACGCAGCGCACAGCTCCGCCGCCATTCTTGAGGCACGCATCCGCGGATCGTCAAGTTTCATCTCCATCGGCCGCGCTTTCCCCCGCCTCGTCGACGTCACGGCATCTCGAACACTTCCGTCGGCTCGTCTTGACTCGTCACGAACAGCGGCACGTGATTCAATCCGGTCCTCTCCAATACGCCCTCGAAGAGAGAATGAACGATCTGCGGACAATTGTTTTCCTGGCTTATGTGTGCAAGAAACACCGCGCGCAACTCCTGATGCGCGACCTCGTTGAGTACCGCCACCGACTGCTCGTTCGAGAGATGCCCGCGTCGGCTCATTATTCGTTGCTTGAGCTGCCACGGGTACTTCCCATTCATCAGCATTTCTCTGTCGTGGTTGGTCTCGAGGATAAGTGCATCACACTGTCTCAGTCTCTCTTTCACAAGTCTCGAAGGGTACCCAAGATCCACAGCCATCCCCACTTTATAGTGCTTGTGGCAGAAAAGGAAATTGACTGGGTCTGCCGCATCATGCGACACGGAATACGATACAATCTGTAAGTCCTTAAAACACACGATATCGCCAGACACGAAGATTTCGAGTGAGGGAAGGTTCTCGAACGTCGAATTGCAGGCCTCGCAGGTTCTCTCGGTCAGGAAGACCGGTATCCCCAGTCTTCTGGCAACCGTACCTGAACCGCGCACATGGTCCGTATGTTCGTGGGTAATGAACAGAGCCTCAATATCCTCTATTGCGACCCCTACGCTCTCAAGCCGCATGCTGATTTGCCGCATGCTCAAACCGGCGTCAATAAGGATTTTCGCCCTGTTCGTCCAGATAAGGAACGAGTTGCCAGAACTGCCGCTGCCAAGCATGCAAATCTTCAATGCTGCCGGACCTCTCCGAACGCGCAAAACCTCACGCGGTTATGTGGTTCTGAACAACGTGCAATGTGCAAGGAAGTGTCTCCGCACCACGTCCGCAGGGAAGGCAAACCACCCTGTCGCCCACGGGAACCGCTCTTCTTCCACCCCACGAGCGCAAGTCTAGCACCTTGATAGCCCACTTGTCAATTGACTTCTTGGCGGGATTTGGTGTATAATAACAGCGGGAAGGAGGAAAAACTATGGGTTTCCGATTAGAGCTTGTTCAGAAACAGGTTCAGAAGCTCGTTCTCACACCGAAAATGCAGCAGGCAATGTACATGCTGCAGTTGCCGCTGCTGGAGCTGGAGACGTATCTGCGCCAGGAACTCGTCGAAAACCCGGTGCTGGAGGAGGAGACCGCTCCACCTGAGGACCAGGAATCTGCGGGCACGGAGGAAGCATCCTCTCCGGATGAAAGTGAAGAGGATCACATCCTGGAGAAGTTCGAGGATGCCTGGAACGAGTACTATTTTGAAGGAAGCGACTTCGCCGGCCGGAGTGAAGACGAGGAAGCCAAACGAGCATATGTGGAAAGCTCCATCACAAAGATGGAGTCGTTCACTAGCCATTTGTTAAGCCAGCTGCGGCTTTCGACCGATGATGCGCAAGAACTTCGTATCGGAGAATGGATAATCGGTGAGATTGACGGCAGAGGCTATTTCACCTCCAGCGTTGAGGAATGTGCGACGGCGCTAGGCGTCAGCCAGGAGGCTGTTGAGGCTGTTCTCTCAGTGATTCATGCCTTCGAGCCGACAGGTGTAGGAGCGAGAGATTTGCGAGAGTGCCTCCTGCTTCAGATAGAAGGCAGGTATCCCGATAATCAGCCATTGAAAGAGCTGGTAGCCAATCATCTTGATGCCGTTCAGAAGCGTCAGCTCCCCCGAATAGCGGAGCGGATGAACGTTGGAATCGACGAGGTTGACGAACTCGTGAAGCTAGTGGCCACCCTGGAACCTCGACCCGCGCGCGCGTACACGGGTGAGGAGGTTCAGTACGTCGTCCCTGACGCCATTGTGACGAAAGTGGACGGCGAGTACGTTGTAACCGTCACCGACGACAGCATGCCACGGATTAGAATAAGCGCCTATTACCGACGGTTGCTGGCGGACAACGGGACGTCTAAAGAAGTGGCGGAGTATATCAAGGGCAAGTACCGCGCCGCGAAATGGCTCCTCAAGAATATCGAGCAAAGAAAAAGCACGATTTACAGGGTTACAAGTTGCATTGTGGATATACAAAAGGAGTTCCTTGATAAGGGCGAGGCGTTTCTGAAACCGCTCACGTTACAGGAGGTGGCGGAAAGAGTTGGGTTGCACGAGTCTACCATAAGCCGTGTCACTTCCAATAAGTACGTTGATACTCCACAGGGGATATTCGAACTTAAACATTTCTTCTCTTCATCAATAGAGAACCTTCATGGAGATGCCAAATCTTCGCGAAGCGTTCGCTCTTTTGTTGCCCACCTTATTGATGAGGAAGACAAGAAGCGACCGTTGAGCGACCAGCAGCTCGCTGATACGCTGCGCCGCAGAGGACTGAATATAGCGCGCAGAACGGTCACGAAATACAGGGAATCTTTGGGGTTACTCGCGTCGAAGTTGCGCAAAGAGTATTGAAATCGGACTGGAATTATAGGCATTGGCTTTTGATCATCTAGTTAAACGTCGGGTTGTTTCCGCAGGTCTGAAATCGCTACTCGCGGTTGGCCTCTTGTGTCTTGCGGTTCTGTTGTACCTCAAGTACCAACCTGAGTTGATCCCAACGGGCGAACCGCAAATAGAGTTCGATAGCGAATCGTACAATTTCGGAACAGTGCCCCAGATGGGCGAGTACGAAAGCGTTTTCAAAGTAAGGAACTCTGGAACGGCAGATCTCATAATAGAAAGAGTTCTCTCCACGTGCGGTTGTACCGCAACGCTGCTGTCCGACGAGATAATAGAGCCTGGCGGGGAAGGGGAAATTAAGGTTACTTTCAAATCGGGGATGTATAGTCGCTCAATTCGCAAGACTATTACAGTTCAGTCAAATGACCCTGAAGAGCCCCGCAAGAAGCTTTACGTCAAGGCCACCGTAGTGCCGAGACTCATCTTGAAACCGAGGTTACTCAACTTCAGGAAAGTTAATAGGAAGGAAGGGGCAACCAAGTCGATCATTGTCAAACCATCAGAGAATGAGGATGTCAGTTCTATCAGCGTCAAGTTTGTTGGTGCGCAGAATTTCAGCGCGAAGCTCGAGCGAGTCAGCGTCGTCGAGAACGAGTACAGGGTAAATGTATCAGTCCGAAAGAACCGGCCAATTGGGCGAGTCTCCGAAGTCATGCAGTTCTACATCAACAAAGAAACCAAACCGTGTGCGAGACTGCGCGTATCCGCCGCGATTGTTGGCGACATCACTTTGTCGCCGAACCGCCTGGTATTCAAAACGAAGCTTGGAAGCGATGACACGATCAAACCGATCACCTTGACGAGCACTGCGAGTGAACCGCTGCAGATCCTTTCAATTGAAAGTGACGTGCCGGGACTGGAGGTTGAGACCTCTCCCGTTGAGAAGGGCAAGAGTGTCACCATAGTTGGCCGACTTGCACCGGCCGCTCAACCAGGAAGCATGAAGGGGACCATTACAATCCGGACCAACAACGCTTACCAGAGCGAAATGACGATCCCGGTGCGTGGTACTGTGCAAAATGAGGTTTGACCTCCGTTGCGGTCCTCTCTAGAACCATTTCAGTGACCTGAAATGCCTGCGGACTCCTTCTGAATTATCGCTTCACGAGTCGGCGCGTGTCGTCACCGACAGTGGCATGCTTTGTGTCCCGGCAAGTGCCTGATCACGCCTCGTGTCAGATATTTGCGAGCGCCGTCCTCGAACGTTGGCACCCACAAATACAGTCTGCTGAGGTTGCCTTTCCACTACGCTGTTTAACCCACACATCAAAAGGCGCTGTAACTCGACTTCCGGCCTAAGTCACTTAAGTTCAATATGATACGACTTCCAGCAGCTATTCTGGAAAAAGCGCCCTTTGGTAACTGTTGAGTTTATGCAACATAGATTCTTTGGCCCAATTCCAGCTCGTTTGACCTAAGTGATTGATTTAACGTGAGTTATGCTATAAAAGCGCCTGTGGCACGTGTTATGCATCTATAGAAGACCGAGGTCATGCCGAGGCGGAATCGTCATACCAGGCCCAGAACGACCGCTTCGGTGGGAAGCCTCGCTGTGCTCCCAAAGCACAGCATCGCCACCTTGCGGCGGCGGCTTCGTTTCTGTGACCGGCTTCGCCCCACACCTAAGCCGGCCAGAAACAACCTCCTTCCGCACCACCAAGGAAAGGGGCAGCGTCCCGTCCAAATGCGCTGCCCTTTTCGCATTTTAGGCTCCCGGATTGCAGCAGAGGTGTGCGCGATTCTGTCTAAATGGCTTTTGTGGGTACCGAGTCGCGCGAAGCCCGGCGCACCTTTTCACCTATCTGGATTCTTTGGTAAAAGTCTGCCGGGACCTCCATATCTACCTCCGCACCCACTTCTGTCCTGACACGGATGTAGTAAAACATATCCTGCCGCAATGACTGGCCGCTGAGCGCGCGTATGCCCTGAACCGCAGGTTTGTCCCCCGCCTCTGTACCGGCCGGGCGTTCAAACTTGTCGATTACGAGTCCGGCGATGGGACGGTCTGACTTGGCGCCACCCTGCCAATAATGATAGGCCGCAAAGCAGAACGCCACGACAATCAAAACCATGACTACGGGAACAAGATTGGAATTCATCTCACACCTCCTCGGTTCTTGACCACCAGCAACCTTCCTTGCCGGAGCCGGCACACTACTTCCCCGGAGCACTGAGCACCTGTCGAAATTGTAGGGCAGCCCTGCAACGGAAGTCAATTGAGCACGTGTGACCTGGAGCTTGCGATGGAGCCTTCCCGGTCGTGAACGCACTCACAGAGGGACCATGGTAGCAGAATCGGAGCGGTGTTGAAATCATCGACAAGGCACAGTATAATCACCGGGACGCTTGTCTTTGGGGGTCGGCGGGAGGTCCGCACGTAGAATCCCAACTTATTGCATTCGAGTTGGCCAGGGGAGCCTCGCAGCAAAAATGCCCAAAGCGAAGCCCGTGGATAACTGGAACGGAGGTAAACAAATGATACGGCGTCTACAGACTGCACTATGCATGGCTCTCGTCTTAGCCAGCTTCTCGGTTTGGGGCCAAGGGTTCCCGACGGTCAAGCCGGAGGAAGTCGGCCTATCCAGCGAGCGACTTGAGCGTATTACGGTCGCCATGCAGCAACACATCGATGATAAGGAGCTAGCCGGTGTCGTGGGACTGATCGCTCGCCGAGGAAAGATCGCCTACTTCGAGACTCTTGGCATGCGGGACAGGGAGGCTGCCAGACCGATGGAAGAAGACACCCTCTTCCGCATCTACTCCATGACAAAGCCCATTACAAGCGTGGCTGTGATGATGCTCTATGAAGAGGGGCGGTTCTACCTTGGTGATGAGGTCTCGAAATACATCCCCGCCCTCGCTAATCTCGATGTCATGATGGAATCCACCGACCCGGAAACAGGCGAGAAGTCCTTCCGCCTTAAGCCCAGCGAAAAGGACATGACGGTCCAGGACCTCTTGCGCCACACCTCGGGGCTCACTTACGGTATTTTCGGCTCGACCAAAGTGGACGAGATGTACAAGAAGGCAGGCATTGGGGATGGAACCATTGAGGATATGGTTGAGAAGTTGGGGATTCTGCCGCTCATGCACGAACCCGGAACCGAGTGGCATTACAGTGTATCGACGGACGTACTTGGTCGTCTTGTTGAAGTCCTGTCGGGCGTGTCTTTTGATCAGTTCCTCCAAGAGCGCATTTTCAAGCCGCTGGGGATGGATGACACGGCGTTCTACATTCCGCAGGAGAAGGTGGACCGGTTAGCCGCCATGTATCATATTGACGAGGAGAAGAAACTCCAGCGGGGTGACGAGGATGAGGCAGCCGATTCCAAACCCACATTTCTGTCGGGGGGTGGTGGACTGTTCTCTACGACGGAAGACTATCTCAAGTTCTGCCAGATGATGCTCAACGGCGGCGAGTTGAATGGTGTGCGCATCCTGAGTCGCAAAACCGTGGAACTGATGACTCGGGACCATATGGTGGGTATTTCGACGGCCGTCGATGATGTTGATGGTCAAGGATTCGGGCTTGGTTTTGCCGTGTGCCTGGATCCCGCGCAGAAATCGGCCGTCGATTCAGTTGGGACTTATCATTGGGGCGGCGCCGCACATACACGGTTCTGGATCGACCCGGAAGAGGAGTTTATCGGCGTATTCATGGTTCACATCTTCAACCCTCAGAGGGACTACCAGGAGCAATTCCGTATCCTCAGCTACCAGGCCATCGACGATTGACGGGTTCAGTGCTCTGGGGGCGGACGAAGAAAAGCACCGCTCAATCAGACCTGTCGCTTGGAAGGAGACAATAGTGGACAATCGCCGGCTAAACCTACGTAACTTCCTGAAGTACGTCGCAGCACTTGCTGTAATTGCAGCGATGCCTCACTGCACAACGACAGGAAAACCGAAAGTACCCGCCACACCCAACATCATCCTGATCATGGTCGATGATATGGGGTATGGGGATGCGGGGTGTTACGGCAACAGGACAATCGCAACACCGCATATCGATGCGTTGGCTGCGGGCGGGATACGGTTCACGGATTTCTATTCGGCAGGTGCTTGGTGTGTCCCCAGCCGTAGAGGGTTGATGACGGGAGTTCACCCTTACCGAGAAGGACTGAACCGTGACACCTTGAGCTCAAGCATCACCATGGCCGAGATGCTCAAGAGGCAAGGTTATGCCACCGCGCTACTGGGCAAATGGCACTTGGGTATGCGAGAAGGCTTGCATCCACTGGATCAGGGGTTCGATTATTATTATGGAACACCTGGGAGTAATGACGTCCCTGCACCGGAAGGAAAAAGCCAGAACTACGACGTGCTTCAGACCGCGAAAGAAGAGGACTGGCCCGTACCGCTGCTGCGCAATCGCGAACGTATTGAGCTTCCTGCAAAGCAATCGCTGTTCACCAAACGCTATACAGAGGAATCCATTCGCTTCATCAAGAAGAACAGGAACAAACCTTTCTTCCTCTATCTGGCCCACAACATGCCGCACGTACCGATCTTTGCCTCAGAGAAGTTCAAGGGCAGGAGCAAGGGGGGGATATATGGCGACGTGATCGAAGAGCTGGACTGGTCCGTTGGCGAGATTGTTAAGACCTTGAGGCAGGAAGGTATCATCGAGAACACGCTTGTCATATTTACCAGCGACAACGGACCGTGGTCGATGTTTAAAGAGTTCGGCGGCACGGCCAGACCCCTTCGCGGTGAAAAGGGAACGGGTTGGGAAGGTGCGACTGGTGTCCCGGCGATCTTTCGCTGGCCTGGTAAGATCGAACCGGGCGTCTCCTCGGCCTTCATGGTAAATCTCGACATCTATGCCACGGTCGCGGCCATCACGGAAAGCGAGCTTCCGACGGGCTATAAGCTGGACTCGCTGGACATGTCCGGGGTTCTGTTCAGGGGCGAGGACAGCCCACGCAAGAGCTACCTGTTCTTCTCCGCTGGCCGCTGGGATGTACCATTCTCCTATCGTTCAGGAAGCTACAGGATTCATTTTCGCAGTAACGAGATATTACGCGATCCCTTTACCGGTGACGACGTGCCGGTGACGGAATACGACCCGCCGCTGCTGTTTGATCTCAAGAAGGACCGCGGTGAGACCACGAATATTGCTCACGATAAGCCAGAGGTGCTGAAACGAATGATCGAGGAATACCATGCAATGGTGAAGGAAATCACCGGAGAGAATGAGGCACAGTAGTTGCGCCGAAGCAAACCGACGCGAAAGAGCCAAGCCATGAAAGGGAAGAACATGCGTGTATCGCGTCGCCGATTCTTAACGACCTCGGGGTCGCTGGCGGCAGCCGCATCATTGCCCGCATGGGTGGCTGGTGGGTGCGCCACGCCGCTCCGCAAATCAAGGAACTCGGGCAGAGCATTTCAGGAGAGGTACCGCCCCCAGTTCCATTACACCACAGTTGAGGGGTGGATCAATGACCCTATCGGCCTGGTGTATTACAGGGGCGAGTACCACATGTTCAACGATCATAATCCGTTTTCTCGCCAGTTTCCGGGTGGTCTGACCGATGGTGAGCAGTCGCACTGGTCCCATGCAATCAGCACCGACCTGGTACACTGGAAACACATGCCTATCGCAGTGTATCCCGACGAGAACGGTGCCTGCTGGTCCGGATCGGGAGTCGTGGACTGGAAAAACACAGCCGGGTTCCAGACGGGAGAGGAGCCGCCGGTGGTTCTGGCTTACACGTCTGCCGGCGCGTCCTTCGCCCAGAGCCTGGTTTACAGCAACGACCGCGGCAGAACGTGGAAGAAGTATGAAGGTAACCCGGTACTCACGCAGATTGCCGACGGGAACCGCGACCCGAATGTGTTCTGGCACGAGCCCACAAAGAAGTGGGTGATGGTGCTCTATGTCAGTCGAGGCAGCGCGCATTTCTTCACCTCCAACGATTTGAAAAAGTGGGCGCCAGCGTCGGACGTTCAGCTTACGGATTTCCACGAGTGCCCGGACTTGTTCGAAGTGCCTGTCGACGGTGACGAAACGAACACGAAGTGGGTCTTGTATGACGCCGGGTTCCGCTACTGGATCGGCAGTTTCGACGGTAAGGCGTTTACCCCGGAAGCCGGACCGCTGCAAGGAGATTACGGGGATAACTTCTATGCCGCACAGACATGGCACAACACTCAGGGTCGGCGGATTCAAATCGGCTGGATGCGCGACGGCGAATATCCCGGCATGCCTTTTAACCAGCAGATGAGTTTCCCGTGCGAGCTGTCTCTTCGGACGACAGGCAAGGGCATCACACTGTTCAGACGCCCCATCCGAGAGATCGAAACGCTCTATACCCAACAGTTTGAAATGACCGACGTGACTGTCAAGCCCGGCGATAACCCGCTCTCCGACATGTCCGGCGATCTGTTTGATATCGAGATGGAAGTCGAGCCTGGGGATGCTGCTGAGTTCGGTGTTCGTCTACACGAAACGGCAGTCACGTACGCCGACGGCAAGGTCTCCTGTTTGGGTTGCACAGCGGACGCATCTCCAATCAACAGCTCACTCAAGTTACGGATTCTCGTCGACCGAGCCTCTCTGGAGGTGTTTGCGAACGACGGGGAAGTCTCGATGAGCTCGTGCTTCGTGCCGAAAGAGAAGAACACGGGGCTGGAGCTCTATACGAAGGATGGGAACATAAAGGTCCGTTCTCTCAGAGTCTCCAAGCTAATATCCTCGTGGACAGTGGGCCAGCCATAGGCAGGAAGGTGGCGTCCAATCAGTCCATCCTGTCGCGCCCGGTTGCGTCACCAGATGGCGGTCTGCGGCCTTGCGGCTACGGTATGCTATAATCCCCATTACTATGAGCTACTGGGCGATCTTCACTACAGCGTTCATCGTAGGTCTTTCCGGCGCGGTCATGCCGGGCCCGGTACTCGCGTTGACCATTTCCGAGACCACGAAACGCGGCTTTATCGCCGGGCCGCTGATAATCCTGGGCCATGCAGCACTCGAGGGAATACTAGTGGTGGCTCTTGTTTGTGGTCTCGGCTCGGTTCTTGTCAAGAGCAGCGTAATAGGACCTGTCGCGTTGCTCGGCGCCATGGTGCTCCTCTGGATGGGTCTTTCGATGTTGCGCGAGACCATAAAGCATAAAGCAAAGCTCGACCTGTCGCTCGCGGCGCCGACCACCGGCGTCGGGACCCCGATCTTCAAGGGCCTCCTGCTGAGTCTCGCAAACCCGTATTGGATCGGCTGGTGGGCCACGGTCGGACTAACATTCATAGGAGCATCAGGCAAGCGCGGAGTGGCCGGCATACTGTGGTTCTTCTCGGGCCACATACTGGCGGACTTCGCGTGGTATAGCGTAGTAAGTGGGGCGATAACCATGGGAGGCCGCTCCGCCGTTAAGCGCGTGTACCCGTGGCTGTACGTCGTGTGCGGCTGTTTCCTCGTGGGTATTGCCGGATTCTTCCTCTGGTACGGCGTGCATAGTCTGCGCGGAAACTGACGCCGCTGCCTCAATCCCAATCGGAAATCGGCGGTTGACTTGCTCGATAGAACTGCGTATGATACCAGCGAAAATATCGTCGGGCGAGAACATTTGGAAGGTCTCTGATAGAGAATGGAGTGTCGGCACCAGGCCAATAGAAAGGAGATTAGAATGAAAGCGTCCAGGTTCTTAGCAAGTGTTGTTGTGCTGTCTGTGGTGTTATCTGCGGCTGTGGGGGCGCTGTGCGCCGAGCCTCCGAAGCTTCCTTCGGGTCCTCCCGGACCGGGCCGATTCGGCGCGGCGTATGCCCACCTCAAATTCACCCCGGAGTGGGACAGCCCCTGGCGCGTGGGTAACCATCCCGACGTAGTGGTCAGGTTTGACGATGGCGGCCACAGGTTCGTGTTCTGGCGCGGTACCAGCTTCATCCCCTGCTGGGTGAACGATAAGGGCGTGTGGTACACGAACGAGTTCGTCGAGCGGCGCGGCGCGCATAGTCCCAATACTGAGGGATGTGTCGAGCCGATGTCGGACAAACAGTGCCGTTTCTCCCACGTGCGCATAATTGAGAGCAACGATGCACGTGTTGTCGTGCACTGGCGGTATGCCCCGATTGATGTCCGTTATGAGCATCCCTTCGAGGATCCTCTGACGGGTTGGCATGACTGGGTGGATGAATACTACACGATATATCCCGATGCCGTTGGCGTGCGCACGATAACGGCACAGACCACGCGGCCGGACATGTGGATGGAGTTCCAGGAGGCTATCGTCGTGAACCAGCCGGGCACTTTGCCGGACGACAACATCGACCACGAGGCGGTCTCCCTCTGCAACATGAGTGGGGAAAGCAAGACATACCTCTGGACGCGCGAACGAGGCGGACCGGAATTCGAAGGACCTGAAGACTGCAATATCATGTTGGTAAACCTGAAAGGTAGGCTGCAAACGTTTGCCATTTCCGCGCCTCCTCAAAACGATGAGAGGCTGATAACTCCGTACGGAGGCCGCAACCGGAGATCAGAATCGCATTTCAACTGGTGGGACCACTGGCCTGTGTCGCAGGTGGCCAGCGACGGTCGCGGAGCTACCTCGGCAGCCAGACCGTCACATTCATCGCTGGCCCACATAGGACTTGCGAATCCGGATGCCTGGGGGGACTATAACCGAGGCGAAACGTGGCGCACCAAGATCATGTTGCATGGCCTGACGGAAAAGCCGGTCGAAGGTCTGCTACCTCTGACGAAATCCTGGATTCGGCCAGCGCCCATATCGGTTTCCTTGGGTTACCTCAGCGCGACCTACGATCCGACTCAGTTGGCTTACGTTATCACGCGCAGAGGGAACGCCCCGGGAATGGCCGGCGACGGCAAGGTTCACAATGTCCCGTTTGCTTCGGAACTGACGCTCGAACTCGCGGCAAGCACGGAGTCGCCGGCGATCAATCCGGCCCTGGTGATCAAGGGCTGGGGAGAGCGTGATGCGGAGCTGACACTGAACGGCAACAAGGTGGAGCGCGGCAAGGACTTCCGGCTGGGGCACAGTCATGGCCTTGAAGGCACTGACTTGATTGTCTGGATCAGGACAGAATCGATGAGGCCGATCAAGCTGACCCTTTCGCCTGTTGGCGACTGATTGTCAGGGTTTTTCATTGGTAGGAGGCCTCACGCGAATCTGGGCTGAGGTCGGGTTATAACACCCCGATATCTGTTACATTTTAACGGTTAGGAAAGAGACTTGGCTTGAAGAAAGAGACGTTACGGGTAGTTGTGTGCTCACTGCTCGCCGTTCTTGCCTGCATCGGGCTTATCGCGAGAACCGGCGAAACGATTGAGCCGGATGCAGCGTCTCTTTTCGACTCGTTGGACTTCGACAAGCTGCTGTTCGTCAGACGCTACACGTTTCAATCCAGTCACTATTATACTGACTTCATCGACGGTTGCCGGAAGTTCGGCGGCAACATCAGCATACTCTCGCTAAAGGACGGCTCCGTCACCGACCTGGTTCCGTCCATGAATCACGGCATTTTTGGACGTTGCGACCTGTCGTTTGACGGCAAGCGGGTAGTATTCGGCTGGAAGGAAGCGATCAGCAAAGGATTCCGCATTTACGAGGTCGGCATTGACGGCAAGAGCCTGCGCCAACTGACATTCGACCCACCGGATGAACAGCAACGCGTCGACAAGTACCGGCAAAGGGATCATGAGTCGGGAAAGTCTTACATGCATCACACAGACGACATGCACCCGTGCTATCTGCCTGACGGCGGGATTTGCTTTACCTCGACGCGCTGTGAATACGGCATTCTGTGCGACGCGCCGGACTTTTTCACAACATGCGTGCTCTACCGGATGGACGCGGACGGCGGGAATATCCAGAAGCTCACGAACAGCGCTGTGAGCGAGTTCGCGCCGACCGTGATGAACGACGGTCGAATCCTCTATCACCGCTGGGAGTATATCGATAAAGGTCACGTTAACACGAAATGCCTTTGGGCCATGCGTCCGGACGGCACCGGGTCAGTCGAGATCTACGGGAACGACATTGCCTGGCCGCCGGGCTTCACATTTGGTCGAGCGATTCCGGGCCATGACAACCTGTTTGTGTGCATCGGGGTCGGCCACGGGCCGCTTGCGGTAGGGACGGTGATTCGTATCGACACAAGTCGCGATCTTCGTACGCGCGAGCCCATGACATACATTACGCCCGATCTCGACATACGCGGCGAAGGCGGCTTCTGGCGCAGGACGGATGACGGATGGGACGAGCGTGAAGGCGGCCCGTTTTACATCGACCCGTATCCGCTGAGCGATAAGATCTTCTTGGTCTCGCTTAACCCGGGCAAGCCGTTGGAAGACTTCAGCGCATACGGCATCTATCTCCTGGATGAACCAGGAAACCACAAGCTGGTTTATGACGACCCGGAGTTCTCATGCTGGCAGCCGATGCCGCTTCGACCGCGTGCCAAGCCTGCCGCGCTGACCTCAGCCAAGGATTCTGCTCTGGCCAAGGATAATCTGGCCGCGTGCGTGGTCACGGACATCTACCGAGGCATGGAGAATGTCGAGCGCGGTACGGTCAAGTACATACGCATCAACGAGCAGGTGTCTCGTCCGTGGGCGGCCCGTCATTTCTGGGGAGGCGATACCCTGGGCAGCCACCATGCCGCGGTCGGCAATACACATCTCGGCCTGAAGGTTCAACACGGGATTGTGCCGGTCGAGGAGGATGGGTCGGCATATTTCCTCGTTCCCGCCGACAAGAACATATTTCTTCAGGCCCTCGACGACGATTTCATGGAGATTCAGAGGGAGCGTACCTACATAAACTATCGACCGGGCGAGGTCCGTTCCTGCGTCGGCTGCCACGAGAAGCCGAAGGACACGCCGTATAACACGGGCGGTCTTGATACAGCACTCATGGCGCTCCGGCGGCCGCCAAGCACGCCGGGTCCTCAACCGGGCGAGGTGAGCGGCGCCAGACCGCTGCACTACCCGACGGATGTCCAGCCGATCCTTGATAGGCACTGCATAAGTTGCCACAGCGGCGAGGAGCCGGCAGCCGACATGGACCTGAGCGGCGAGTACACGAGACTGTTCAACCGCTCTTACGAGAACCTCATCAACCGCAGACGAGGGCTGTTGCCGCTCATCAACGAACAGGACGACCGGCGTATGGGCGAGATTGTCCACTACCTGCCTGCGCGGAGCCTGGGCTCGCACGCAAGCAAGCTAATCAAGATGCTGCGCGAAGGACACCAGGACGTGCAGCTTTCGCGGGAGGAGATGGTCAGGCTGACTACATGGGTCGATTCTAATGCGCAGTACTACGGGTCCTGGTATGGTCGGCGGAACGTGAGGTACGAGAGTCACTCGAACTTCCGTCCGACTCCCACGTTTGCAGAGGTTGTCTGCCCGCACCCGCCGCTCAGGGAACAAGACCGCTAGCAAGGTGTTGAATCTCTGTGGGGGGATGAAACCTGTCTGCCTCCACAAGGACGAGGAAGGTTAAGTCCAGCTGTTGTCCGACCTTCGAGCACGATCGGACGCGTCAATTGTCTTTACCGGGGAGAACTGATATAATAACTCGGGTCTGGATGTTTATCCCAGCACAGTAAACGAAGGTCTGAGAGGAGACAAACCTGGACATGCTGAAGACTTGCCCTGCAAGGATTGTGGCGTCGGCGATAATGCTGATCTCCCTTGCGGTATTGACAGCGCTTCCCTCCGATTCTGTCGAGGAATACGCCGGGAGTCCGCGTAACGGCGGCATCGAGACAGTTACGGTTGACAGCCAACCGATCGACTTCGACAAGCTGCTATTTGTCAAACGCTACACTTACCAATCAAGCCATTTCTATACCGATTTCATAGACGGTTGCCATTACTTCGGGGGTAATCTCTGCATACTCTCATTGAAGGACGGAACCGTGACCGAACTTGTACCGTCGATGAAACACGGCATCTTCGGCCGGTATGATCTGTCTTTCGACGGCAAGCGCGCGGTGTTCGGCTGGAAAGAGAAAACCGGCAAAGGATTCCGCATTTACGAGGTGGGCATAGACGGCACAGGTCTGCGCCAACTTACTTTCGACCCGCCTGACGAGCAGGAGCGCGTTAAGAAGTACGACAATTCCCATCGAGGAGGTACCGCCGAGAGATACTTCCATCACACCGATGACATGCACCCGTGTTACCTGCCCGACGGCGGTATCTGCTTCATCTCCACTCGCTGTCAGTACGACATTCTCTGCGATGGCGGGATCCTGACGACAGCTGTCCTGTACCGGATGGACGGTGACGGCAAGAACATGGAGAAGCTCACCAACAGCTCGGTAAGCGAGTTCTCCCCAAGCATGATGCCTGATGGACGGATTCTGTATACGCGGTGGGAATACGTGGATAAGGGTTCCCTGTGCGTCAAGGCTCTGTGGGCTGTACGCCCGGACGGGAGCGGTTCGACGGAGATCTTCGGCAACAACCATAACCTTCCACCTTCCTTCCTCCACGGGCGGGCCATTCCTGACAAACAGAACATGTTCGTTTGCCTTGGCACACCGCACTTCCCGCAGGGCGGCGTCGGACCGGTCATTCGCGTTGACACCAACTACGACATTCGTACGCGCAAGCCTATGACTTACATCACGCCCGATGTGGACATACGCGGCGGCGTTATAGGGGGCGAAGGGGGCTGGGATTTTTGGAACGGCAGCAAGTGGATTGGGGATAGGAACGGCACGAGCGGGCGACTCTACATGGACCCGTATCCGCTGAGTGAAAGCCGGTTTCTGGTCTCCTGCAAGTACGATCCCAAGAAACGCTGGAACGATACAAAAGCCTGGGGTTTATACCTGCTGAACGACAAGGGCGACCACAAGCTGATTTACGACGATCCGGAAATATCGTGCTGGCAGCCGATGCCGCTCAGGTCTCGTCCCAAACCGCCGGTTCTGCATCCGTATGCTCGCGACACGAAACTGGCGGCGCAGAATCGGGCAGCATGCGTGGTGACGGACATCTATCGCGGTATGGAGAACGTTGAGCGCGGCTCGATCAAGTACATACGCATTAACGAGCAGGTACCGCGCCCGTGGATAACCGGTCACGTAAGCGACAGCTACGCAGTTGCGCAACGTGCCCACATGGGGTTGAAGGTGCAGCATGGTATCGTCCCGGTTGAGGCCGACGGTTCCGCGTACTTCACGGTTCCTGCTGACAAGAACATCTTTTTCCAGGCGCTCGACGAGGATTTCATCGAGGTTCAGCGAGAGAGGACTTATGTGAACTACCGGCCCGGCGAGGTACGCTCTTGTGTCGGCTGCCACGAGAAGCCCAAGGATCCGCCATCCAATATTAGCGATTCCAATACGACCATGGCCCTGCGACGTGCGGCCAGCGAGTCGGGACCCCAACCCGGCGAGGTCACCGGCGCCCGAGTACTGCACTATCCGACCGACGTTCAGCCAATTCTCGATAAGCACTGCATAAGCTGCCACGGTGGCGAGGAACCCGCAGCGCGCTTGGATCTCACCGGCGAGATGACAGATTCCTTCAGCCGATCTTACGAGAACCTGCTCAGCAGGAGGCGGGGGCTGATGAAGAACCTCGACGAGGATACGCTGCTGTTTGCCGAATATATGCCTCCCTACAGCCTGGGCTCCCACGCCAGCAAGCTGATAACAATGATCCGCGAAGGGCACAATGACGTGGAGCTCTCACGCGAGGAAATGATTAGGCTGACCACCTGGGTGGACTCCAACGCGCAGTATTACGGTTCTTATTACGGTTGGAAGAGTCTGGATCAAAGGAACGAGCCTAATTTCCGGCCGGTTCCGACGTTCGCCGAGGCGGTCAGCATGACCCCGTCGATGGCAGATAAGGGCATGTAACGGGAATCTTTATGGGAATAGCAATGGTGAAAAGAACGATTATTGCCGTGACATTGTTGGCTCTCATTCAACTCTTTGTTGGGGCTGTAGAGGCTCCTCCGTATTACGTTACGAAGAGCACGTGGCAGGACACCATGCGTGCATCGAGGGAGGAACTTTTGCGACTCGAGCAGGCCGGTGAGATGGGTATGCCACTGCCGGACCTGGGGACCGGTGACTTCACAATTATGGCCTGGATGAAAACGGAGGCCGAAACCGGCGCGATCGTCACGAAAGCGGCTCCGAGAAGAGGGAGGCGGGACAGGGATCGTTCTGCATCGGAGCGCCAACCACAGAATAAGGCGTTGTACCTCAACGACGGGGCGCCGGTATACGAGATCAGTTCCGTCGGGATGTTTGCCTCGGAGACGCGGGTCAGCAATGGTCGATGGCATCATGTCACCCTTACCGGAAATGATCCTCTGGAGTTTTATGTGGACGGTAGGCTGAGAAATACAGATCGAATCGGAACATCAGGAGACGTCAAGCCCGATGACCCGAGCCACGTTGTTGCCGTCGGCCTGGGTTTACGAGGCTTCGAGCGCGCCCGGCGCGGCTTCGACGGCGACATGGACGAGGTGCGCATTTATGGCCGGAGACTATCCGCTGAGGAAATCAAGACGGTCTACAAGAAGGCGGAGGAGTTCGGCAGTGCTCTTGCCGGGTGGTGGAGCTTCGAGGAGGAAGGCGTGGACTCATCCGGCAACGAGAACAATGGGCGCGTGTTCCGTGGGGAGGAAACCACTGGCAGGATAGGAAAAGCGCTTAGGCTGACCGGCAGGGGCGGTATGATACTGCCTCAATCACGCGGCGCCATACTGCGCGAGGAGCTGTGGGATCTTGTCTCCGGTGATTTCACCGACGAGCGGTCCAGAAAAGAAATGGGCCGGGAGAGAGAAGATGGCATATGGTCAGGCGACTGGAAGGCGGGCGACCTGAAAGAACTGGCCGGCAAATACGCCAAGGCTGTGCGTGATACCGGCGGACTACCTGAGAGGGCTGCGAGGCTTGTGTCGACGGTCAGCGGCACCGGCGACCTCCAGGAAGTGCGTGACGTCTATCATATCTCGATCCTTAACGAGACTGTGTTAGCGGATCTGCCCGCAAGGGTCAACTCGACGCGCCCGGCGATAGCCCACCTTGCGCAGGAGTATGGGCAGGAGTACCCCAGGCGCGATGAGTATCTCACGCGCATCGAGGGATTCGAGGAGCAACTGGCTCGGTTGGAGAAAGGCCTCGTCGATCCCGACACGGTCAAGGAACTGAACAAGGATTTCCGGCAATTCCAGCGTGATGCGCTGATTGCCGACAATCCGTTGATGGAGTTTGACAAACTGCTATTCGTGAAACGTTACACGTATCAGTCCAGCCACTATTACACCGACTTCATTGATGGCTGCGAGCATCCCGGCGGCAACCTCTGCATACTTGACCTCAGGGACGGCACGGTGACCGACCTTCTCCCGTCAATGAGCCACGGGATTTTCGGGCGATACGATTTGTCCTTCGACGGAACACGCGTTGTGTTCGACTGGAAGGAATCGCAAGAGAAGGGTTTCCGCATCTACGAAGTCGGCGTAGACGGTACGGGGCTTCGGCAGCTGACGTTTCCGCCGCCTGACGAGCAGGAGCGCATCAAGAAGTACGACAACAGGTTTACCGGCGCCTGGAGAGGACTCTACAACCACCATACGGACGATATGCATCCCTGCTACCTGCCGGACGGTGGGATATGTTTCACGTCGACGCGGTGCGAGTACGGCACCCTGTGCGATGCCCCTGACGTTCTTGCAACGGCCGTGCTGTACCGCATCGACGGGGACGGCAGCAACATGGCCAAACTCACTAACAGCGCCGTCAGCGAATTCGGGCCGGTCCTGATGGAGGATGGCAGGATATTGTACTCGCGGTGGGAGTACGTCGATAAGGGGCAGATCGGAGTCAAGTGCCTCTGGGTGATGCGTCCGGACGGCAGCGGCACAGCGGAAATTTTCGGCAACGATATTGCCTTGCCCCCTGTGTTCATACACGCGCGACCGATTCCGGGGCATAATGATATGTTTGTGTCCATGGGCACGCCGCATTTTCCACAATCGGGTGTCGGCACGGTCATTCGTCTAGACATCAACCGCCCGATCCGCACGCGGGAGCCAATGACGTACATCACTCCGCATATTGACATTCGGGCCGAAGGAGGATTCCACCATAGAGAGGGCGATGGATGGGTAAGGAACCCGAACGGCCCGCTTTACATGGATCCGTACCCTCTGAGTGAGAAGTTCTTCATGGTCGCGCATAACCCGGATAAACCGTGGAATGACGTGAGGGCATACGGGCTGTACATGATCGACGAGTTCGGCAACCACGTGCTGATCTATAAAGATCCGGAGTTCTCGAGCTGGCAGCCGATGCCGCTCCGGCCGCGCCGACGGCCCCCGGTGATACCCTCGGTGCTTCCGGAGGAAATCGCGGAGAAACAGGCTGTCGTTGTGATGACCGATGTCTATGAGGGACTCCAGGGTGTCGAGCGTGGAACGGTTAAGTACCTGCGCATAATGGAACAGGTGCCGCGCCCGTGGGACGCCCGGCGCTTCTGGGCTCAGGAGAGCGGCCACACAGAGCTTGTCAGCATGGGCCCCGTTCTCGGTCTCAAGGCCATGCACGGGATTGTCCCCGTGTACGAGGATGGCTCGGCCCATTTTGTAGTGCCGCCCGACAGGAACATCTACTTCCAGGCGTTGGACGAGAACTTTATGGAGATCCAGCGGCAGCGAACGTACATCAACTACCGCGCTGGCGAGCGGCGCTCGTGCATCGGCTGTCATGAGTACCGCCAACTGGCGCCCGGGAACAAGTCCATAATGGCGTTGAACTACCCGCCGTCCCAGCCCGAGGCGCAACCCGGCGAGACCGCGCCTCGCGTTATACACTTTGCCAGCGACGTTCAGCCGGTCCTGGACAAGCACTGCATTGACTGCCACAGCCGGGACGAGCCGGCTGGAGGTCTGGCATTGACCGGCGAGATGACCGATATGTACAGTCGCTCCTATGAAAACATTCTGATGCGGGACCTTGTGGTGACAACCGATGAGGGCTCTGATTTTGAAGGCACGGAGCCGGTGGCCCCGCGCACTATAGGCTCCCACGCGAGCAGGTTTATCACCGTTCTGTTGGAAGGACACGAAGGTGTGGCGCTTTCGCGCGAGGAGATGATCAGGTTGACCACGTGGGTAGACGCAAATGCACAGTATTACGGCACGTACTACGGCAGGAAAAACGTTGAGTACGAGGGCCACCCGAATTTCCGGCCGGTCCCGACATTCGCCGAGGCCGTCAGTACCGAGACCTCTTACGTGGACGAGTATTTGAGTCCCCAGGACCGATAATAGCGCGTACCACAGTGCGCGAGCAGGAATAGCGTACGAAACATTTCTTGCCGATAACGAGCAGGATATGCTACATTGAGGTTCCAGCAGGAACCGTAGCCCCCGCGGCGGGTAATCACCGCGCGCGGGAGCGCATAGTCGGGTAGGGGTAGTCTTAAGAACACCGTAAGAAAGGGTAGAGGATGAGAAACGCAAAAAAACGGAAGCAACATTGGCAGTTGGCATGGTCACGGCGCTGGTTCTTGTCTGTCTCCCGTTGATGCAGGGCTGTAGCACGCTTTGCTGCGGGAAACGGTCGAGCATAGTCTTCGACAACGAGTATTTCTACAACTCAGACGGTACCTTTAACCCTGAAAGGGCCAAAGACGGGTACATAGCGCTCATGAAATACCATGGATACCCCGTATTCGATGGACTACGGGAAAAACTATGGGTTTCCGATTACGGTACCGGGCAGTTCGCCAAACTGGGACTTGGCGCGTACGGGTTCATAAACGACGAAGATGGTTGGTACATGGGGCAGGACATGTACCTGCTGCCAAATCAGATGCTGCCCGAGCACTACCACTTGGACACAGAAAAAGGTTCAGCCAAGATGGAAGGCTGGCACGTCCGTCACGGCATCTCGTACGTTTACGGCGAGGGCGAGCCTACCAGGAACATGAAAGCTGTTGTTCCCAAATGCCATATGAACGGTACCGTTTCGGTGAGCCACGAGACGATTCTGCGCGTCGGCGAAACGGCAACGCTGAACAGGGCAACGGCACGGCACTGGCAGTTCGGTGGCCCCGAAGGCGCAATCGTCAGCGAATACGCGACCTTTCACGACAACGACGGTGTCAAACATTCTGACCCGAAGCTGGTTTTCCCGTAGCAAGAGGTGCATCATTCAGAAGAGTTTCTCGGAAACTCAACAATAGTATGAGGTGGAGTGTGGTCATATGAAAAAGCTGGCAACCTCAATGTGTTTGTGTCTGGCGATTATGGGGTCGGTGAGCGGCGCCCTCGGACAGGAGTATCTGTCTCCTCTGGCTTTGGCTGCGGACAAGGGCGGCAACAATCTCTACGTTGCGGAGTTCACGGCCAATCAGGTGGCGGTATTCGACATCGCTGAGGGTAAGGTCACGAAGGTGATTTCCCTGCCGGACGGCCCGACCGGGCTAGCGCTCTCGCCGGATGAAGCGTATCTCTATGCGACCTGCGCCTCTCCGGCAGGCAGCGTGGAGCTCGTGGACTTGAAGCAGGGAACCGTTACCGGGTCCGTTTCCGTGGGGCACACGCCAGCCGCCCCTGTTGTCAGCCCCGACGGCAACAGTTTGTACGTATGTAACAGGTTCGACAACAACGTCTCGGTGATCGATCTTGCCGCTCGGAAGGAGACAACGCGGATTCCTGTGTTGCGTGAACCGGTGGCGGCGGCGATCACGCCGAACGGCAAACTGCTGTTCGTGGCCAACCTACTGCCTGCCGGCGCTGCGGACGCCGGTTACACGGCGGCGGCTGTCTCGGTCATCGATACCGGTGCGAACAAGGTAACCGCGAACATCCAACTGCCCAACGGCAGCATGTCATTGCGCGGCGTCTGCGTTTCGCCTGATGGTCGATACGCGTACGTCACGCACGCTCTTGCCCGTTACCAGCTTCCGACGACGCAGCTCGAGCGCGGTTGGATGAACACCAACGCGTTAAGCGTCATTGAGGTCGCCTCGCAGACGCTCGTCAACACGGTCCTGCTCGACGATATTGACCTGGGAGGGGCAAACCCGTGGGGCGTTGTTTGCACACCTGACGGCGAGTACATATGTGTCGTTCACGCCGGGACGCACGAGCTCAGCGTGATTGACCGGCACGCTCTTCACGAAAAGCTCGCCGAGGCGGCGGAAGGGCGGAAGTCCTCGGAGAGCCTGAACGCCATGTCCTACCCTGATGACGTCCCCAACGATCTGGCGTTTTTAGTAGGACTGCGGCGGAGGATAAGGCTGACCGGAAACGGTCCGCGTTCCCTGGTTATCGTCGGCACGAAGGCGTATGCAGGCGAGTATTTCACGGATAGCCTGGGCGTCGCGGACATTTACCGTGAAACCTCGACGGAAGTGCTGTCTATTGTGCTGGGATCCGAGAAGGACATGTCGGTTGTGCGGAGGGGCGAGATGTTGTTCAACGACGCTACGATGTGCTTTCAGCATTGGCAGAGCTGCGCGACATGCCATCCCGGTGAGGGACGTCCCGATGCACTCAACTGGGACCTTCTTAACGATGGAATGGGCAACCCAAAGAACACGAAGAGTCTGCTTTTGTCGCACAAGACGCCACCGGCTATGGTATCGGGCGTACGTGACGGCGCTGAGACCGCCGTGCGCGCCGGGATAAAGTTCATTCAGTTCGTTGTGCGTCCGGAAGAGGATGCTGCCGCCATCGACGAGTATCTCAAGTCGCTCGAACCGGTTTCGAGCCCCCATCTCGTGGACGGCAAGCTGAGCGAGTCCGCCGAGCGCGGGAAGGCGGTATTTGAGAAGGCTCAGTGCGTGTCATGTCATCCTGCTCCCCTATACACCGACTTGAAAGCATATAGCGTGGGGACGGGCAAAGACAGAGATGAGGATCGCGAGTTTGACACGCCGACTCTGGTGGAAATGTGGCGGACCGGGCCGTATCTTTATGACGGGCGTGCAGTGACTCTGAAGGAGGTTCTCACCAAGTACAACGTGGGTGATGAGCACGGAAGTACCTCCGCTCTGTCCGAGCAGGAGATTAGTGACTTGGCCGAGTTCGTTCTGTCTCAGTGAACGTCTCGGCTTTGATGACAACCCGGGGGACAATGAAGCATAACCAAGAAACAAGGTAGTGAAATGGATCGAAGTAGTGAGATATCTGCAACAATAACGAGAGTTGCTTCAGACGAACTTGACGTCGTAACGCTGTCGAGGCGCTGCTGCAATAAGTTCTACATAAACGCGCATCCTGCAAAAGCGGGTGAACGCTATTCCATGTTTGAGAACCTCGGCAGGTTCGTCCGCGAACATGACGCTAGAATTCTGGCGCAGGACGTTTTCGGTAGCTGCGAGCTTCACGATGACGGTATGGATGCGCTGCGGAGTGCGTGCGGTGAGGTCGGGTGGCCGGTAACATGGATAGAGGGATACGGTCGCTCCGGTATGAACATGACAGGCACTCAGGTATACGCGATTTCAGGTGCCGCTGTTGAGCCGGTTCGATTGGACGGACGCATCATTGGGGCCACGTGTGAAGACGATGACGCGACGTATTGCCTGTTAGGAGATTTGCGGCCGGCTGATACTTCCTGCTCCAGGACCGAGCAGACTCGGGCGACATTTGAGGAGATAGAAGCGGCCTTACGACTTGTTGACATGGACTTTTCCAACGTCATCCGCACCTGGTTCTACATAGATGAGATCCTCCTGTGGTACGACGGGTTTAACGCCGTACGAACGGAGTTTTTTGACGAACGAGACGTGTTCCAGGGCCTGGTGCCTGCGAGCACGGGCATCGGCGTCGCCAATCCTGCGGGCACGGCCGTGGTCGCAGACGTTTATGCATTGAAGGCGAAGCGCAACAATGTCGAGGTTCGTGCGGTTCCTTCACCGTTGCAGTGCTCCCCCATTGACTACGAGAGCTCTTTCAGTAGGGCGGTGGAGGTGAAGCTGCCGGACCACCGGAGGCTATACATATCCGGCACGGCAAGCATCGAGCCGGGCGGCGAAACGGCCCACCAAGGGGAGGTGGAAGGGCAAATTGCGCGAACCATGGAGGTCGTGCTGGCTATTTTGGAATCATGTGCGATGGACTGGGCGGATACAAGCAGGGCAGTCGCATATTTTAAGGATATTGAGCACGCGCCGCTGCTTGACGAATACTGTGGGCGACACTCTCTGCCTGCCATCCCCATTGCCGTGGCACACGGCGACATTTGCCGCGACGATCTCCTATTCGAACTTGAGGTTGATGCTGTCGAGTAGCTGGAGGAGTCAAAGTGAACGGTTATGCTATTGGTATCGACTACGGCACTAATTCCGTTCGCACGGTCCTCATAGACTGTGCCGACGGCAAGGAAATCGGTGGGAGCGTTTTCGCTTACCCCACGGGTGAGCAGGGCGTTATACTTGATGCTAAGGATCACAATCTGGCGAGACAGAACCCTGCTGACTATCTTGAGGGCCTCGAACACTCTGTGAAGGGCGCGTTGAACGGAGCTGCAGACCAGGAGGGTTTCGCACCTGAGAAGATTATCGGTATCGGAGTTGATACGACCGGTTCGACGCCAATGCCGGTTGACAATAACAACCAACCTCTCGCCCTGCATGCAGCATGGAAAGATGATCCCGCGGCTCATGCATGGTTGTGGAAGGATCACACCAGCGCGGAAGAGGCAGCGCGCATAACCGCTCTCGCTCGCGAGCACAGGCCGCATTTTCTTGCCAAGTGCGGCGGCACTTATTCCTCTGAATGGTTCTGGTCAAAAGTGTCGCACTGCCTCAAGGTCGCTCCGGATGTTTTCGACGCAGCCTTCAGCTGGGTGGAACTTGCTGACTGGATTCCGGCCGTTCTGGCGGGCGTTACGGCTCCAAACGCGATCAAACGGGGCGTCTGCGCGGCCGGCCATAAAGCGATGTACTGTGACGAGTGGGGCGGTCTGCCGGACGAAGAGTTTCTGGCAATGGTCGATCCGAAGCTCGCGGATCTCAGAGACAGACTTTACGATAAGGCGTACGACGCCGATACCGTCGCCGGAACTTTATGCCGTGAGTGGGCCGAGAAGCTCGGGCTTAAGGAGGGCATCCCGATCGCTATCGGTGCCTTCGACGCCCATTACGGTGCCGTAGGTGCCGGCGTCCGGGAAGGGACTCTCGTAAAAATTATTGGCACCTCGACCTGTGACTGTACCGTTGCGCCAAAGACGAAAAGGATCAAGGACGTCCCGGGCATTTGCGGCATAGTTGACGGATCAATACTACCGGGTCACTACGGTCTCGAAGCGGGACAGTCAGCCGTCGGAGACATTTTCAAATGGTTTGTGGAGACTGTCTGCGAAGGCGACGACGCGCTGCATGAGAAGTTCAGCGAGGAGGCAAGCAAGCTCAAACCGGGTCAGTCGGGTCTGCTGGCTCTCGACTGGAACAACGGCAACCGGACCATACTGGTCGATCCGAGACTCTCGGGACTTCTGCTCGGCCAGACACTGTATACCACCCAGGCGGAGATATACCGGGCACTCATAGAGGCAACTGCGTATGGCGCGAGGGCTATCATCGAGCGGTTTAGCGATTACGGCGTCCCC
>Ga0114922_10000587_pt1 | contig 34865 bp, 27 predicted proteins | sample AartaG_FD_100975 | JGI IMG/M metagenome (GOLD analysis project Ga0114922, IMG submission 100975) | Deep subsurface microbial communities from Aarhus Bay to uncover new lineages of life (NeLLi) - Aarhus_00045 metaG | ecosystem: Environmental > Aquatic > Marine > Oceanic > Sediment | place... | reverse complement strand
TTATATTATTAGAACCACAAATATCACATGCCAAATATGAAATATCTGGAGAAAAAGAGCTAAATTTAGCTGAATTATGGGTTGCAAATGTTTTGATCAATACTTCTTTTAATTTTAGTATAGAAGCCGGTTTCTAGGCTAAAGAATATAAGGAAGGAGTTTGCCTTTTAAACCTTTTCCTCAAAAAGTCTTCTGTGAGTAGGACGCTTCTTCTCCCCAATTTCGAGGGGGGACTTTTGGGTAGTGACAAAAATATATGCTATTTTTCGATTTAGTTTGACAGTGACATTTTTGTCAGCATATTAAAATCCTTCATATTGAGAGAAATTATGCCAAAACGTGTAAATAATTTCGGGGAAATAGAGATTTATTAGAATTCTTATATGAATTTGAGAGAGAGATATGGTAAGGATGTACGGATTCTAAGTTCCTATATTTATATTCACATGAAAGGGAGTTTAATCTTTTAGAGAACTCAAGGTTAGAGGTTCTTTAAAGTTTATGTAATAATTGATAAGTAATTCTTGTTTCTTAAAGATAAATTTATTAATCTTAAGTTGATATGAATAATTTAAGAATTGTAGCTTTAATTTCCTAGACCAATCAGATTATCAATAAATATAAAATGTTCAGGTTAAATTAATGAATGAAATTGATGAGCTAATCGAATTTATAAAAAATGATATAGAATCAATAAACAAAGGATTAACAGAAGATATATCCCCCCTCTTTCGATATATGGGCCAACTTCAGAATAAGAAATGTATTTTTTTTATAGAAGAGGATTTTTTTAAAAATTTAGTAAATAAATATTGTTTTTCTTGCGGATTTGGGCTTAGACAAGTCAATATTCCTGATGATAGATTTGCCTTATTTAAAAAGTTATTTGCATCAAAGGTAAGAATAAAGCCTTTTCGCTATAAGAATCAAGAAATTCTTATACCTGGATATTTCCAAGTTAGATACGCTTATGGAGAAACATTGTTAGATTCATTAGAACATCTTTATTTAAATCTATTTATGGCAATATACACTGAATCATTAAGTAATTCATTGACAATAGAAAATATTTTTGCTAAATTCTTAAATCAGTGGAAATTTTTTTTAAAAAATCAAAGAATACCAGTTCAGATAATCACATTTTTCCCAGATATTTCACTTGACCAAGGAACCATTAGTATTAGTAATACATTAGAATTAAGAGATATTCTTGCTTTCATTATATTTGGAGGACCAGAATTCAAATCTATGAATTTCTTTCCTAGTGAAGGATCATTTCTATTTACATCTACAGAATTATTATGTAATCATAACTTCTTAGATAAAACAGATATAATAGATCGTAAAGAATTGAATGAAGAGTGGTATGAAAAAATAAAATTATCTCAGGAAATTATTTTATGTTTATTTTTGGAGGGAATACGGTTTACAGATGAATCTACAGATATTTTACTTCCTTGGTGGTTTAAAGACCGAGCTTTGAAATTTAAAGAAGATTTTAGATTGATTGCAGGTGGAACCAAGACTATTACTAACGAAATTTTAGCTGAAGTTGAGAATACATATAATATGGTAAATAAATTAAAAATTTTTGATGATAAAGAACTTGAATTAGCATTACACCGATATTACCATCTTTTAAAAAAAGATTTTTTAATTGATATGATACTGGATGAATTCATCATTTTAGAATCAATATTCACTAGAGGGAGCCCATCTGAAGTGGGGTTTCGCCTATCCTCTAATTTAGCTTATTTTATTAGTCAAAATATTGAAGAATTTAAAAAGATCTATAGGTCTATAAATACTTTTTATACAATTAGAAGTAAGATTGCACACGGTGAAGATTGGCTAGTACACTTAGCAAAGGAGAAACATAGAAAAGAATATAGAAAATGTTTGGATATTGAAGATCCGAATATGCCTAAAGAAAAAATAGCTAGAGAGATTTATTTAAAGTTGAGAGAATATATTGAAATAAGCCTGAAAAAGATCATAGGACTAAAATATGAGAAACTCGTTAATGGAGAAAGCCCAAAAATTATGAAAACTTTCAGAGGGACATATTTTATTGAAAACAGTTATTTACTAAGAAAATTATAATATAACTACTTAGATATAATATTGTCTATCTGTTTCATGAGAGTTATCATTGTCTTCAGTTGGTTCATTTCTCTCAGTTTCTAATCTTATGCCGGATAGTAAGAATATTTTTATATTAATGGGGTTTATATTATTACTTACAAACTTACTAATCGTGATGTTTATCCATCCAATTCCAACTGACTATCGATGTCCAAATTGTCACTCCAGAGAATTCATTGAGTATGAGGAGACTATTGAATGTACCCATTGTGGATTGAAATTTTTCAAGGATTTCTTAGGCAGCGAGATTGACGAGGAAAATATCTTGTCAGACCAAGAGTTAGAAGGCGTTTTCGACTCATTTCCAGAGTTAAAGGATGAGAAAACACGAGAGCGATTCTTAAAATCAATCGAAGAAGATCTTGAAGATCTCCACGAATAAGGTTTAACTTTTATTAGTAGTTTCGTTATTATATCAGGTTATTTTTAATGATCTTAGTATTCTTAATATATGCAAATATTTAAATAATCTATCTCATTAAATAAACTTCGGCAGCGTTAAAAAATACTGCTAGGAATCTAAGAAAAAATAAAAGAGCAAGTCAAAAATTGGATTTAGTTCGATTGGATTAATTCCATTCTCTTGACTTGTATCCGATATAAAATTTACAAATTTGGTGAAATCCTTATGAAAAGTAAACAAAAACTAATATTAGTTATAAGTATATTTATTCTATGCTCTGTATTTGTCTCAACAACAGGGTTTGCTGCGTTCGACCCCGGGGATGGTGGTGGTGGTCCTAGTCCTGGTGATGAAATATATTCATATAAATATAAAACCCTGTGTGGAGTCCATTCTGGTGGATCTATTTCTGATACCCGTGTTCTTGATGATATAAATTGTAGATGGACTTGTGCTTGGTTTTGGTGGTTGACTTTTTCTTTTTTTGGAGAAGTTAGGCTTTACTTTCCTTATTTCACAGCTACAGAATTGATAATACGATATGCTTGTGGAAGAGGCTGGATGTCAAGTGGAACCAATAGGATTATTGTATATTACTATGAGGGAGGTGATTCCACTTTCATTGTTGAGAACGGATATCATGAGCTTAGTTTGGATAGTTCAAAACGTGTAAAATATATTGATATTGGTTATATGGAACTTGATACTATAATAGCTGGCGATCGATATATCTGGGTCGATAAAATCGCAATAATTAAAGCATAGATAGTTTACCTAATTATTATTATTTTTTTTTTAATTCTTGGAAAGATCAAGAGTTCAGAAATTACGATACATCAAAAAATTTATATATTTAAGCACCCAAAATGATCATGGGTCGCTAAGATTGTGCGATCTATCATCGGATTATGCAGTGAATAGTGCTAAGTGTGAGTTTAGTAGAGTAAAGAGTATAGCAGTTTGGATGATTAGAAAAGGATAAGAATATTATGTATATAGTATAGAAAGCGTACAGATAAGGATAAGGCTTATTTTTTAGAAAAATTCTTAAGGTTACAGATAAAGATTGTAAAAATGCTATTTCTGTATTAAATTTTTTAGCTCAATGTTTTCCTCCTGATTCAGGTGAAAATAAATACTTAAGAACGCAGGCATGGATAATTGGAATATATAAAATAGTAAATTTATTAAAAAAGGCCTATTCCTTGAAAGGAAAGAAGGATTTAATAAGACAATTTATTGAAGATTTTCAAAGCAAAGTTTATGATGAAGATTTCAGAGATTCAAACCGCAATTATCAACGTTTTTATAATAATGTTAGAGGGGGATATTCAGAAAAGCTTATTGCTTTAAGAAGGGATATTCTTATTAGAGAATTCCTTAAAAAATATGAATTAGAAGAACTTGATGAAAAAAGACAAATTTCAAATGAAGAGAAAATAGCAGCATATGGAAGACAATCTACATGTGAAATGTGTGGTTGCACATTTAAAGATTTTACAGAACCAGAATATCATCATAAAGAAAGATACTATTAATGGTGGAAAAACTAACCTCGATAATATTATAGTTGTATGCATAAATTGTCATAAAAAAATACATGGAAAAGAAAAAATTAAATTACCGTCTAAAGATGAGATTTTAGATATCGATGAGTAAATTTCAAATTATGTTGATATGACTCAGTCTTTTAAACACTTAAGATTTTAAAATCGAATTTATATTACTATTATGTTAAATTTTAAATTTTTATATAATATTAACATATGTATTATTGTTAAAGCGCAAAAAATAAATCTAAATTGTTCTGATGTTGATAATTTTATTTATTAAATCTCGTAAATAAAACCAGAATGACAAAAATATGAAAAACAAGATTACAAATAAAAGTCAAAATCAAAGTTTTTTCAAAAAGATTCTTTTAGCTAGAATTCAAATAGCTCGTATTGGTGAAAAGGATTTATACAATTGGTGGGATGTAGAAGCCCAATCTGAAGGAGGATTATATGCTCTAAAAAGATTGTTTAAGAATACATATTATTGGGCAGCTATGGAGATTTCTATGAGATCTGCTATATCAAAAATTGAAGGAATAATAAAAGAAGGTAATGATTATTTTCACTTATTCAACTTAACTCCCGAAATAAACTCTAAAATTTGGAATCTTTTCTTTCAATTAAAAAGAGAGAATAAAGATCATGAGTCTTATTTCTTAGAATTTAATAATGAAAAATATATTTTTGAAAAAATCCTCCAAAATTTCGATATTTCTGACGATATTCTTGAAAAAATAAGGAAAGCTCAGAAAGAACTGATTAATCCTTCAATTGTAGTATTAGGCACTTTAAAAAAAGAAGATTTAGATAAAATTGAGAAAAATGAAGAAGTTTTAAAATTATTAATTGCAGGTTTTTCTTTAGGAAGTAATAGTAAATTAATTATTCCTACATATAGAATAATATAATTATTTTAAATATGAGTGAAAATATTTTAGATACAGGTTATACCTATAAAAGCGGTTCTTTTTTAGATGAATTCAAGATTATAGTGAGTAATTGGCAAGATGATAAATCACTTGAAGAAAATTTTATCACTTTTGAAAATCAAGATTATTTTGGTAAATTAACAGATTCTTGGAATAAAGAAGTATTATCCCATATAAAAAGACGGTATTTTAATAATTCAAGTAATCAATTCGATTATTTGAAAAAAGCTCTCAATATATTTAAAGATAATAAAGTAAAGAATTTCATAATTTACATCTATTTAGGTTGGTCTGATCCTTTATTTAAGATGTTTATTGTAAATTTTGTATTTGAAGCTTATAAAAAACATAAAGCTTTCATAACTACTAAAGAAGTTATATCTTTTATAGAGAATCTCCCTGATGATCCCACTAATCCTAGATATACAACACATGAAATGAGGAGAAAGGTTGCTGGAGGGTTACTATCCACATGTAAGGATTTCGGAATATTAAAGGGACGGGCAAAAAAGGAATTTTCAATTATAATCATCCCGGATGAAATACTTGCCTATTTATTATATTGGTTAAAAGAGAATTGTATTTCTTCAAAGCAAATTGTAGAAAATTTCTCATGGAAATTTTTTCTTCTTGAAAAAAATGAAATTGAAGATTTACTTTTGAAAGCTCACGATTTGAAATTGATAATGTTTCATCAAGTTGGAGAAGTATATCGTATAGATTGGTTATTTAATGATTTAGGAGAGGTGTTAGAATATTATTCTAAAAGAGAGAATTAAACTGCTTGAGAAAGATTTGAATTCTCCAGAATTAAAGATTAGCGATTCCCATGATTGGCCATTTGCAATTTTTCAATATGAACCTAAAGATGAATTATTAATAAGAAAACAGATTAAACTGTTAAAATCCCGTTTAAAAAATAAAAATATAATTGAAATATCCTTAGCTGATATTTTCTGGGATAGATTAAAAATGATAGATTTAAATCGTCTATTTGAAAGTGAAAAGGAACATGGGCTTGAAAGAACAATAGATACTATACATAGTGTTCTTTCTGATGATGAGAATGAAGAAGGAGCAATTGAAGATTTGATAGAAAAAAAACTAACTAAGGAATATCCACCTAACACTATCATTTTTCTTATCCGAGTTGGAGTTCTTTTTCCAGTTTATAGAACTTCAGCAATATTAGAAAACTTATATCAAAAAATAAAAATGCCTACAATATTATTTTATCCGGGAACAAAAGTAGCTTCACACGGACTTAAATTCATGGGATTAACTGAACCAAATTATAATTATAGAGGAAAAATATATTAATAAAGTGAAAAAAATGCCTGATAATGAAAAAAAAAAAATTGAAAAAATAAAAGAAATTTTTAGTCTTGACGTAAATAGAGAGATTGAAGAAATAATAAAAGTTGACCAGACTGATGAAGAAAAGGTCTATAATGAACTGCAAGAATATGTGGTCACAGATTCTATTAATGACTTCTTTGAGGAAATTCTTGAAATATATAATCAAACACCACAAAATCCAACTGAAGATGTTGGAATATGGATCTCTGGCTTTTTTGGTTCTGGTAAATCCAGTTTTGTAAAAATTATTGGATTAATCCTTGAGAATAAGATAGTGAAAGGAAGCAAATCCTCAGAATTATTCCTAGATAGAACTAGAAGTGATAAATTGACCAGTTTACTTCTCTCAATTAATTCCAATATTAAGACCGATACAATTGTTTTTGATATCTCTAAACACCGAAGCGCCAAGGATCAATCAGAAAGGATGACTCTATTAATGTATAAAATGTTTTTAAAACATCTTGGCTATTCGGATGACTTAGAAATTGCTAAATTAGAAATGGATTTAGAGGAAATAGGGTCATATCAAGATTTTATAACATTATATGAGAAAAAATATAAAAAATCATGGGTTTCTGGAAGAAAAATAATTAATTTTGCATTAAATGAAGCGAGTGTTGTTTTAAATGAGCTCTTTCCAGATAAATATCCAACACCAGATAGCTGGGCTAATACTAAACGAACTATAGATATTTCTGCTGCTGATTTTTCTAAACAATTAATCCCTTTATTAAAACGCAGAAAGAAGCCAATAAATCTAGTTTTTATAATAGATGAAGTGGGGCAATATATATCAAGAAGTTCTGATAAAATGTTGGATCTACAGGCAATTGTTGAGTCTTTTGGAATTGCTGGTCAAGGAAAAATCTGGGTAATAGTTACTTCCCAAGAAAGGTTAGATGAAGTAGTTGATAGTTTAGAGGGAAAAAGAATTGACCTAGCAAAAATAAAAGATCGTTTCCAAATTAAGGTTGATTTAGCTCCTAGAGATATTTCTGAAGTAACGAGTAAAAGAATTTTAGTGAAGACACCTTCATCTGAAGATGTTTTAAGGAAACTATTTAAAGATAATAAAAATATTATTAAAACTTATACAAAATTAGAGAGTAGCGCACGTTCAATGGATATAAATGAAAAATCATTTGTAAATTTATATCCATTTCTACCATATCAAATAGATTTAATAATAGACATTATTTCAGGAATAAGAAGTCAACCCGGAGCGAGTAAACATACGGGAGGGAGTAATAGAACCGTGATAAAACTTGCTCAGCAGGTTCTCATCCATCCAAGAACGGATTTATCAGAGAAAGATGTAGGACATCTAGTTACTCTTGATATGATTTATGATTTAATTGAAGGGAATTTGTATGATGAAATTAGATACGATATTTCAAAAGTTGAAGATAAACATTTAGATAATCCGATGGTTATAAAAGTAGCAAAAACAATTTGTATTTTACAATTCGTTAGGGATCTCCCTCGTTCTATTGAAAATATCAGTGCAGTACTTTACCCATACATTGGTGCAGAAAATCAAAAATCGTCTGTAGAAGATGCAATTAAAATTTTATTAAAGGAACAAGTGATAAGAGAAAGTGATGGAGGATTTAAACTTCAATCAACTCAAGAAAAAAAATGGGATACTGAAAGATCGGGATATGAACCCGACGAAAATGACTTCAGATTAGAGCGTAGAAGAATTATTGAAGATCTTTTTAGTAATTATAAGGTTACATATCAGAACTTTAATACTTTTAACCCTAATTTGTTCTTGGAAGATAATTTAATTAATGATAAGAAAGGTCCTTTTGATATAGATATTAAAGTAATTGATGAGAAAGAATTCGGAGATGATATATTTAATGCTTACAGAAATAAAAGTCGTGAAAATGAGAATAAAGTCTATTGGCTAATAAAATTTAGCGATGAAAATTACAATAACTTTAGGGATTTAATTAGATCTAATAATATGATTAAAGGTAAAGAAAGAGATTTAAAATCTGATGCTGAAGGAAAGCTTTTACATGAAGAAAAGAATAGACAAAATAAATTAAGACGGGAATCAATTACCGATATAAAAAATGCGTTGCTTAATGGAAAAATCTACTTTAGAGGATCTGAATATGTGGGAGATCCATCAACTAATGATTTAGATATATATAGAAATAAACTATTTTCTAAACTTCTTCCACTAATATTTCCCAAGTTTGAGATTGGAAAATTTAAGCCTCCAACAAATTATATAGATAAGTTAATTAAATCAACGTCATTATCAGGTCTTCCTGACTTTTTTTATCAAGAGATAGAAGGAAACTCCTTAATTAATAAAGTAGATGACAGATATATTATTAATACCTCTCATCCACTATTAAAGGAGGTATTTAATTTAATTAAGAATAGACAAAGTTTTGGAACTAAGGTTTCAGGAAAAATAATTGAAACTAATTTTAGTGGTTTAAAATATGGATGGAAATTAAATGTAATCATATTAGCCATTATAATATTATTAAGAGCTAACAAGATTGAAATTATATCTCAAGGCAAAAGATATAGGACTTACTCAGACACAGGTATCAAGGAGATTTTTAAAACTAGAACATTTAGAGCATCCTCAATTTCTCTGAGAGATGAAAAACTAAGCTTACAAAATTTAAGTAAATCCGCAAAAACTTTAGAAGAACTATATGGTAAAGAAATTGAAATTGAAGAAACAGCTATCTGGAAAGAGATCAAAGAAAAGTTAAATAAGGAAATTCAAAAAATAAAAAACGTAGTGAACTCACTCAAGGCTTATAAATTACTTGGAATAGATGATTTAAATGATTTAAAAGAAAATTTAGAGGGAATATTAAAGAGTAGTTCTGATGATGCGATTATTACTTTTTCAGAAGAAGGAGATGAGTTAAAGGATGCTTTCAAGAAACTAGAAAAATTAAGTGACGTATTTAATAAAATTAATTTACCAAAAATCTCTTCGACATTAGATATCAAGAACAAGTTAAGTCCAATATTAAGATCATATTTTAAAGATGAGGGTCTATTAAAAAAAATAGAGAGATTTGAAGAAAATTTAGCATCTAATATTTTTTTTGAACGATTATCACAAATCTTTTCCGATTCTAATGATATAAATACATTTTATAAAGAAAATTATACTAAAATCCATAACGAGAGAGATAAAATACTTACCGAATTTATAGACCAAATTAAAATAAAACAAGAGTGGCAAAACTTAATTGAAGAATCTCAAAATTTAATTCTCAAACCTTTAAATGATAACATGTGTGAAAAATTAGAAATTATTGGTTATAACTGCAAAAACTGCAAATCAAGTTATGAGAAAATTTTAGTAGATCTTTCTAATATCCCAAATAATTTTCAAACATCCTTAAAAAAATATGAAAAAATTTTACAACCTGAGGAGATAATAGAGTACTTCGATATCTCATCCATCAGAACAGATCCAATATCAAGCATTGAAGATTTGGAAGAATTCTTACAGATATTAAAGGAAAAAATAGAGAAGAAAATATCAGAAAATATTAAGGTAATTCTAAAGTGAATTAAATGGATAAAACTCTAAGAGATAAAATTAAATCAATGGTTTTGAAAGTCAAGGAAATTCTCGAAAATGAAATCACTAGAATACTTGAGAGTAAATATGGTTTTTATAGAGATGGAAAAATAATTGAATTAAATCAATTAAAGAATTTAAGTGTGGAAGAAATACTCATTAGAAAAGAAATTGAAGCACATTTTGAATATTATAAAGGAAATGAAATAAATAAAGAGGATATTTTTAGAAAAATAGTAAGAAATAATGCATACACTATTCTAAATAGATTGACCGCTTTACGATTTATGGATGAAAATAAAATAATTCAAGAATCTGTTACTGAGGGAACAAATTCGAAAGCTTTTATTTTATTTAAAAAGACATGTGCTCAATTAGCTATTGATGATAACACATATTTATTATTTTTAAGTCTATTATACGATGATTTAGGAATAGAATTACCAATCTTGTTTAGTAGATTCCATAAAGAAGCTTTAATAAATGCCCCTATTAACATCATTGAAGATGTAATTAATCTATTTAATATTGAAGACTTATTTGAAATATGGAGACAGGTGGAAACTATTGGATGGATATATCAATACTTCTTTATCTATGAAAAGGAAAAAATTAGAGAAAATAAGAGTCCAAGCGATTTACCCAAAGATTCCCATCAACTCATAGCTATAAATCAATTTTATACCCCTAATTATGTTGTACGGTTTTTAGTTGATAACACACTTGGTCGATTATGGAAAGATATGTTTCCAGAGTCTAAGGTCGAAGAATATTGTAACTTCTTGATTTATAAATCTTCTCTAAAACCAACTGAGATCAATATTAAAGATATAACAAATCTTAAATTAATTGATCCTGCTTGTGGAAGTGGACATTTCCTCCTATACTCCTTTGACGTATTAAATTATATATATAAGGAAGCAATAGAAAAAGGTTGGACAGATTTAGAACAAGTTAATTTATCTGAAATTCCAGCATTAATTATAAAAAATAATCTATTTGGGATTGATATTGATGAACGTGCTATTCAATTATCAAATCTAAGTCTTTTTCTCAAGATGAAGCTAATTAATCAAAATCTAATATATCCTGGAGCAAATGTGATATCTGCTAATATAATTCTAATGAATGGTGTTGAAAAAGAGAAACTGAAAAAGGAGCTAGGAAATGATATAAATATAAACAAATTTATTGACGATTTTTGGAATTCTATAAGTCATTCTGATGAGCTGGGAAGTATCCTAAAAATTAAAGAGCACACTAAAAAATTCATTTCTGAAATGATCTCAAGTACAAGCGATTATAAAATCGATGATTTTATTTATGATAAAAGAAAAAAGCGAACTAAATCTTATTGGAAGGTGTTTTATTCGAATTTAATACAAAAAATTCGAGAAATATCAAAATTTCAAAGATATAATAAAGGAGATATTCTTAGAGAACAGTTTTCAAAATCAATAGACTTTTTAGATCTTCTCTTGAATAATTATGATATAGTTCTTATGAATCCACCATATGGATTTGCTACGAAAATTGGAAAGAATTATATGACGAATCATTATCCTTTTTCTAACTATAATATCTTCTGTGCTTTTATTGAAAATTGGTTTAACCATTTATCAAATATAGGTCTATTAGGCGCTATTGTTGATAGTACATTTGTTGTAAAGTCTTCTTACGAAAAATTTCGTCAAGAAATAATTTTAAATGAAAGTAATCTATTTTTAGCTGCTGATCTTGGATGGAATGTATTGGATAATGCACAAGTAGCAACGATCTCGATTTGCTTAAGAAAGAATTCACCAAACATCTCAGTTTTTATAAAATTAATTGATGAAGATAATAAGGAAAAGAGATTAAAAGAAATTATTCAAAATAATAAAGTTACTAAAAATAATCCCTTGGTTTATATTAGAAATACAAATTCATTTTCAAAATTTCCAAATAATTCGATTTCCTATAGTATACCAAAATCTACAATAGATCTTTTTTTGCAATATCCAGAGATAGATCCAAACGTAGTAAAAACCGGGGGTGGTTTAGAAAGCGGTGATGCAAAAAGATTTCAAAGATATCATTGGGAGGTTGATAGAAAAGATATTGGATTAAATAAAAAGTGGATACATTTTGCCAATGGAGGGCAATTTTCTCCTTATTTCAGACCAATTTTAGAAATTATCAAATGGAAAAATAATGGATATGAAATAAAGCATCATTTCTTTCCAAAAGGACATAAAAATGAAGGAAAAAGAAGGTCATATATAAGAAATAAAAAATATTACTTCAAAGAAGGATTAACATGGGGAAAAAGAAGTAAATATATAAATATCTCGCATTTACCAAAAGAATGTATTTTCTCTAAAGAAGGTCAATTAATGTATCCAAAAAATTTTGAAGATATTTGGTATATAATGGGTTTAATAAATTCAAAGATAACTCAGTATACTCTAAATACATATTGTGGTCAACATAAACAGTGTGGCTATGTTGCATTACTTCCATTTAATATTACTTCTGATAAATTAAAAAAAGAAAAAATAAGTGAGAATTCAGAAAAGATTTTTAAAATTAAAGAAGCTTGGTATAAAGGAGATCAACTATCACCTAATTTTGAGACCCATTGGCTAATATTAGAAAAAAATGGTTCATTTAAAAATACAATTAAAAAAGTTTACCAAAAATTAAATACATTAGAATTAGAAACTATCAAACTTCAAGAAAATATCGATAATATTACATTTGAATTATATGATATTGATAACCATGATCGGTCAGTTATTGAATCAGAATTGAATGATCGCCCTAAAACAGTAGTTTGGGATGATATGAGAAATAAAAATAATAAAGAGAAGAAGAAAGAGTTAATTAAATCATTTATCACATACTCTATTGGTGTTTTTTTAAATCAATGGATGAGTCTTAATTATGAAATACCTGAAATCATAGGAGTTATTATTGATGATCCTGGTTCTAAATTAGATATAATTGATTTATGTCAAAAATCTTTTGAAAATATGTTCGAGGACGCGGAAATCATTACGGAAATCGAAAGATTATTAGGTAAAAATTTGAGAACATATTTCCAATCAGATATTTTCGGATATCATTATAAAAAATATAAAAAATGCCCAATTTTCTGGCAATTGACCATTCCAAGTAAAAATTATTCAATTTGGATTAATTTTTTGCTATTAAATAAAGAATACCTCTTAAAAATTAAAAATGAGATAATTGAGCCAAAACTGAAATTTGAAGAGGAAAAATTAAATAATTTATCAGAAGAGATGAATGATGCTGAAAGTAAAAATGAAAAATCCCTAATTAAACGTTTAAGTAAGGAAATCTCAGAAAGACACAAATTAATCGAAGAGATAAAAGAATTTCAAAAAAATTTCACTGAAATAATTGATTTAGATTTACCATTTGATTTAGAGGATGGGGTTACAGTAAATATAGCACCATTTTATAAATTAATTCCTTGGGATGAACCTAAAAAGATTTGGGATAAAATTAACGATAGTGAGTATGAATGGTCTTCTTTATTTAAACATCTAAAAAAAGAGGTAAAATCAAATGAGTCGATTGGATAATATTTTAAAAACCAAGCTAAAAAAACTCTTTCAATCCTCCCAGATTATTTTCTGGTATGATGATAACGGTTTTTTCCAATCTTTCCTTGAAAATTTAAGTCAAACGGATTTTTCTATTTTTAAGTTTAAAAATAGTTGGTTTGAGTTAAAATATCAAATAGAGGAATTATTTAACAGCGATTCTTTTAAGAATTTTTTAGCTTATATCCCTTTTAGTAGATTAGATTATTTAAACGTAAATCCTTTGACTGAAATCGAAAAAGCAGGGAGGATTTTTGAATTTTCACGTGAATTACTTATCCGTGAAGCTTTAAATAGATCGTTTGATGAAACAGAAATTTCAAGATTAATAACAGATCCCAATACTAAATATGAAGAAATAAATGAATTATCTAAAGGAGGAGAAATAATTAATATCCCTCCAGTTGTGAAACTATTTTTTAATACAGAAGACCCTATTTCCATATTATTGAATTTTTTTATTAACAAAGAAATTCCCCAAAAAATAAAAGAACGGGGTAAATTGGAGGAATTTTTAATTTTCATCAAGGAAAATTTCGGAATAGAATCTGAACAAATGTTAGATATAAAGGATTTAAAGGAATTTATCATTCAGACATTATTGCTATTCAATTTAAAATTAAATTATTCAAAATCAAGAGACTTAATACAGCTTCAAAATATTGATTTGCCAATAGAGTTATTTCAAAGGCAAAATTGTATATCATTTCTTAACCGATTTAAGGAAAATAGAAATTTAACTGACATATTCATTGAATGGTCTAATATAATAGAAAAAAAAATCAATCTGGATTCTTGGAATTTTGACATAATCAATGTCTTAGAATTAGATCTATTCGAGTTTTTTGATAACTATATCTTGAAAAATATAGGAGATTTGATTGGAAAAATATCTAAAGACAATTTAAATGAACTTTTAAGGGTAAGAAAGAATACTTTTTGGGTTTTGAACGACCCAAAAATCCGGTTTTTATGGGATATTGCCAATAGATTGATTAAATTAGATCTTAAAATTGACGAATTCAATCTATTATTATCCAGTAAATCATTTTCTTTTGATGAATTATTAAATCTCTATGTAGACTTGCAGAAAAACGATTTTGGCTTTTATGTTATTGATACCTACTACAGACAAATAGAAAATCTACTTACGGATTATGATTATCCATTACCTTTTAACGATTATTTAGAAGTATGTAGGCAAAAGTATTACAAATTTTTAGAAGGACTAAATGAAATTTCAGCGAAACTAATCAATGAATATTCAGCTAGCTCCAAAATTAAGCAGAATGATTTTTTTAAGAAATTTATTAAACCTAATTTGGGTAAAAATACTATAGCGTTTTTTACTGTTGATGCTCTAAGGTATGAGATGGGTGTTGAGTTAGCCAATTCGCTATCAAAACCAAATGATTTAAAGATCATTCCTTGCTTAGCGAATTTACCTACATTGACGTATATTGGAATGACAGCTATGCTTCCTGAAGCTAATAATAATTTTATTCTTTTTGAAAAACAAGGTAAGATAAATGTCAAATTGCATGAAAAAATAATTGTAAATCCAAGAGATAGGATTAAATGGATTGAAGAGCAATTATCTAATAAAATATTAGATATAACACTTGATGAAATTTTGTCAAAACGAGAAAGGATAAAGCCAAAATTGAAAGATGTTGAATTAATTATTGTTAGGTCAAATGAGATTGATTTACTGGGAGAGCAAGATAAAATATATCAGATAAGAAAAAATCTTTCTGGTATGATAAAAGATTTGAAAAGAGCGATTGAGATTCTTTCAAACTTAGGCATTAGTGATTTTATAATCACTAGCGATCATGGTTTTCTTTTCGGTGAACAATTAAAAGATGATATGAAAATTGACACCCCTCAAGGACGTAAAGTTGAAATCCATCGTCGAGTTTGGATTGGAACTGGTGGAACTGAAACATCATCAACAATTAAAATTAAAGCAAATAAATTAGGTTATGATAGTGATCTTGATTTTATTTTTCCATCAAATTTAGGATCTTTTAAAAAATCGGGGGGGAATAAGAATTATCTCCATGGTGGCATATCATTACAAGAATTAATTGTTCCAATTATTGGATTTTCATTACCAGTAAAATCTAAATCTAAAACAACAGATAAATTTGAAATTAAAATTCCAAAAGCTGAAATTAATATGAGGATATTCAATATTGAAATAATATATTCTATTGAAGGAGGTTTAGACAAATATTTTGATAAAAAGGTTTTAAAACCTATAAATTGTCGAATAAAATTGGATCAAAATGAATATATTGACCCTGTAAATGCAACTCAAGAATTTAATCAAGAGACAAAAGATATCTTAATTAATACTGAAAATTCAACCTTTATTACTTTTTTACTCCCTGAAAAATTCAATAAAGGAGAATTAACAGTACAAATATTAGATTCAAATACTAGTGTTATTTTAAAAGAGTCAAAAAAAATTCCATATGAAATATATATTTAGAAGAATAATGGATTAAAATGGATTTAGATAAAAAAGTAAATGAGGTCTTTTCTGGAAGAGTTGTTAGAAAAGATCTAGTACGTAAGGTAAAAGTTGGTGCCAATGTTCCAATTTTTGTTTTAGAATATTTACTTGGAAAATATTGCGCAACTGATGATGAGAGGGCGATAGAAGCAGGATTAAAAGTAATTAATAATATGCTAGCAGAGAATTTTATTAGACCTGATGAAAGCCAAAAAGCTCAGTCACGAGTGAAGGAAAAAGGTCAATATTCTTTTATTGATAAAATTAAAGTTAGATTATTAGTCAGTCAAGATAAATATTGGGCAGAAGCTTTTAATTTTGGAGATAAATATATTCATATCCCAGAGGTTTATATTCAGAATGAAGAATATGAGCGTCTTTTAGAGGGAGGGATCTGGGCACAAGTGGATATGATATATAATGCCGAGGAAGCTTTTAGAGGAATGATAAGACCTTTTTTCATAAATAAATTAAAACCTATTCAATTGGCAACTTTTAATTTCGAATCTTTTATAGAAGGTAGGAAGAAATTTACAACGGAAGAGTGGATTGATTTATTATTAAGAAGTATTGGATTAGAGCCCTCTTATTTTTCTCATCGCCTTAAATTATTATTTTTATCACGTTTTCTTCCATTAGTTGAAAATAATTATAATCTAATAGAATTAGGTCCCAGAGGAACAGGAAAATCATATGTGTATAGAGAGATTTCTCCTTATTCTATACTAATTTCTGGTGGGACAACAACGGTTCCTAATTTATTCTATAATATGGCCACTAATAAAATGGGATTAGTGGGGCTCTGGGATGTAGTTGCTTTTGATGAAGTGGCACACGTTAAATTTACGGATACCAGTGCTATTTCAATTTTGAAAGACTATATGGAATCTGGCTCTTTCAGTCGAGGTAAAGAGGAACTAATCGCAAAGGCATCATTAGCATTTATTGGAAACATCAACCAACCAATAGAAGTTTTAACTAAAATGGGAAACCTTTTTCAACCTTTACCAAAAGATTTCAATGATATGGCTTTAATCGATAGATTTCACTTTTATCTTCCTGGTTGGGAGATACCTAAAATGCATATGAAGTTTTTTACAAAAAATTATGGATTTGTCGTTGATTATCTTGCAGAAGCTTTTAAGGTTTTAAGAAAATATAATTTTACAGAATTATTAGACAAATATTTTTCATTTGGTTCCCATTTAAATGCTAGAGATGCTAAAGCAGTAAGAAAAACAATATCTGGATTTTTAAAATTAATTCATCCCCATCAAGAATTTAGTAAAGAAGAATTAGAAATTTATCTACAACTTGCTTTAGAAAGTAGAAGAAGGGTTAAAGAGCAATTAAAAAAAATGGGCTCATTTGAATACTACCAAACAAGTTTTTCGTATTTAGATAAGAATACTCAAGAGGAATTTTTTGTTGGTGTCCCTGAAGAAGGAGGAAGAAATCTAATATCAACAGATCCTTTAGCACCTGGTTGTGTGTATACTGCTGCCTATAAAAATGGAGAGAAAGTTACTTTACATCGTATTGAAATTAGTAGGTTGAGTGGAACAGGAAGATTGAAAATTACTGGTAGTCCTGATAAATCAATGAAAGATTCAATAATTACCGCATTTGACTTCTTAAAATCTCGTCGAATAGAATTAGGAATTGATAAAGATATTGAAAGTTATAATTTTCATGTGCAAATAGTTGATTTAATGTCTTCAAAAGGAGGGAGTGAGGGAGGTGTAGCTTTTTTTGTGTCTATGCTTTCACTTTTGAAAAATAGAGCAGTACAACCAGGTCTAATAATTCTTGGAGAAATGACAATACAAGGTCATATCTTACCTATAAGATCTTTAACAGAAGTTCTTCAAGTAGTAAAAGATAATGGTGCAAGGAAAGTACTTATACCATTGGAAAGCAAAAGGTTTTACCTTGAGGTTCCAGAAGATATTGTGGAAAAAGTAGATCCAATATTTTATTCAGATCCAATGAGTGCAGCTTTAAAGAGTTTAGATCTCAGGTAAAAGTAATTTTAATATTTTTGAATTAATTTTATTTTTCGATAAATATATATTTATATTTTCCAGCTTTTTCCTTTGGAAATCTATTCGAAATATGTAGAGGAAAAAGCTCAAGGCATCATTTTTTTCTAATTCACATCAGCAGAGATACCCCCACTTAATTCGCTTGAAGAATTGGAAGATGGACAAATTGTTGGTGTACTTGAAAATGAATTAGAAGGTGATGAAACTAAATTACCCTCAGGTAAACACAATATTTTCATTATATAATAATAAAAGATTTGGATTTAAAACGTCCAATTTATAAAAAAACAGCTGCTTATGGACATTTTGGGAGAGATGACCCTAATTTTACATGGGAAAAAATTAATAGAGTTGAGAAACTAAAAAAAGCATTACAAAAATTGTAATATATATTTAAGTAATTATAATATGCCAGTATCTCATGTCTATATTCAGGGGCCATCATTTAAATAAAAGCTATTATTACAAAATTGAGGACTTTCTACTTTCTATTAAACATTTAAGATAGACCAATAAGTTAGCCTAAAATATATTTTTCACAAAAGAATTACTCACGATTTTAGTAATATTTAATTTTGAATGATTTAATTTTATGAATTATTTAGATATTGAACTAAAAATTAATATGACCGATTCTCTGTGGTATTCATAGTGAAGTAAATTTTGAGATGTTAAGAATTAGAGCTCGTGCGTGTATAAGTTGCCAGGAATATATAATTATCAGCCCCGATGATCCCAAAAACCAAGAGCTTATTAAAATATTTGACCAAAATCATAGAGGTCATCCTCTCGTAATTTTAGACCTTAATGAGGTAAAAGATCAATATAAAATTTTCAAATGTCCAAGGGCTCAAGATTCCACAGAAACAACAGAGTAATCTGATCGAATTCACGTATAAGACAAGTTTCTTTATCAAGAAAATTGGGTTAAATAAATTTATAATACTCAATTTTTATTAATTAATTGATAATGTTTATCTATTTATTTAAGATGAATCATTTTAAAACTCAGATCTTCTCTGTAAGGCAGTTATGAAATAGTGATTTAATGAAAGTTAAGAAGATTCCGATTAGACCAGACAAGATAGGAATAGATTTAGTTTTATGTCCAAAAACAACTTTATACTTACAAGATCTATATTGCCGTAGATGTCCTTATTTTGAATTTGATAATGAAAAATTTGTTCAGTGTAAATTTACCAGACCTAAATATGGTCAATCAGATCCCATTAAAGATAAATTAATTACCGATCTTTCAAGCGCATTCATTAAAGAACTTCCAATAGATGATAAAAAAAGAGCAGTGAATGATTTTTCGCAGAGGATAAAAGATTCTAAATCAATAAAGCCTAATAATGAATTAGTAATGAAAGATCTTACTCAGCATATAAAAAAAACAAATCTTTCTACGAAATTAAAAAATATTATAAAAGATCCTTCTAAAAATTCGAAATTAAATGCTTAATTTTCTACTTTTGTTCTTCGTTTATTGTTAATAAGGAAATTAACTACTAATATTTCGATTTTTCGTAAAATAAGACCAATTAGTTTTTATCGAGGTTTAATTGTATTAGCAATTATGTGTTGCTTTGCAGTATTAGTAAGATGTTTTTTCGTGGATTTAAATTATCAGAATTTAAGAAATTTTACTAATATCAGATATAATACTATTATAAGTTGGGAGTTAAATTACAATACATCATTATTGGTAACAAGATTGATTATAATTAAAGTCAGTTTGAACTCTTTATATCATTGAATCCCTCATATTAATTTATTATAAAGTTTTTGTAGGAAAAACACAATTCTTAAATAACTAATAGTAAGTATTTTTTCCTTCTTATCATTTGGATTTGTAGTGATTTCAAGTGCAGATAAATTTTGTAATTTTCGAATATATACTATTATCAAAATTTTTTAAAGGATTATTCTTAAATATTTAATTATGAAATTCAATATTTTAAGGAGTATATTAAAACCTTATTGGCTCGAATTGCTTGTAATAGGTATAATAATAATGTTATTTATCTCATATCCATTTATTCCAGATTACATTATGATTATAGGGTTTTTAGTGCCTTTAATAATATTTTTAATGAAATCACTGAAGGAAAATTCAAGAAAGAAAAGAATTAATCACATTTTATTAAAAAACATCGAAGAAATATTTAAAGACATCCATTTTTTTCAAAACATTCCAGATATGAATGAAAGAATATTTGAAAAATTCAATAATCTAAACAATAATTTTGAGAAGGAACTTAAGGAAATTAATTGTTTTGTAGAAGAAATAGAAAATTCAAAAGCATTAGTAATATATCTTAAGGATGAAAAAATTATCGCAAAACCCGGACAACAAATTATTAAACAGTCAAAATCAAGAGGAATACAACAATCTATCCAAGATTTAAATGATATTGAAAACTTAATGAAAGAAATTGAACAGAGTTGAAAACTATTCGTTCTTCAAATAATGAAGTTAAAGCTAGACAAGATAGTCAAGATAACTGTTTGGTGTGTGTTTTGGATAAAAAAAAGATAATCGTCATCACCCCTCCAATTCTCACATTTGTATTTTTTTTGTGTTTTAAATAAACAATCATAATTCTATGAGGTCTTTTGTTTTAAATTACTTAGAAAATCAATCTAAAAAAAAATCAGAGTTCTAAATCAGAGTATTTCTATAAATATAATTCGAATGATAAATCATATACAATAAGAAATCCTAAAAGATACGGAATTAGATATTAAAACAGTATTATTATCCCTTGTTCATATGGATCATTATGGGAATATCGGATTTTTAGATGAAAATATCCCTGTTGTCGCATCATCCATTACATTAGCTCTCTTAAAAGGATTACAAGATAGTTATACTCCAAGTGCCGGTTCTGAAGTAATCTATATAAATAAAAGAAAACCATATCCTCAAGATGAGAGGTTAATTCTAGCTGGATTTTAACTTTCAATTTTAGTCATATTTTTCCTTCTATTAAATTTTAAGGACACTTTTTTTACTAGTTTAGGGAGATAATATCCCAAAACATAAAACCAAAATGAAAAAAAAGCTCCGAAGAAAGCCCCCCAAAATGTTGAGTCAAAATTATTAAGCAATACGTAAAGCATTATGGTTTTAATGATAATGAATATTTATAAAGTTTTATTATTAGGTAAAAAACTTTCACTGCCTTCTAATATATTTATGTTTTTGTTTCAGAAATTCATTAAGTTTGTAATCAAAGCAAAGTTGATTCATTATATATAAAAATGAATAAGATTTTAAGCAGGATTTCTTACAATAAAGTCTCTTACTCCTATAATTAATTGTTTCACCTGAATTTCATTGTATTCACTGTATTTTCCATGTGCTGCTTTATCTCTAAGATCTAACCAAGCAGTAACACTTTTTAGATCTAATTTGGAATAAACTCCTTGTTTAGTTAAATTAGTATTCAACATATCCACTTTCTTAGGTCCTAACTTTCCCTTTGACATTATTTCAATATCAATTCCCTTCTTTATACATAATATTCTTAGATGTTCTTCTAATGTACTTCCTGTTATTACAGCTGCTGGATCTTTATATCCCTCTTCTAAAAGGTATTCAGCCATCTCAATATAATCAGAATCTTATAAATGACGAAGTAAAAAATAATCTAATTCTTCTTGTGTGAAATCATCTAAATATCAGTGTTCTTTTAGCCACTTAGAATAAAATGGATTGGCGTTTCTAAATCTCTTATCCTTTATTTACCAATATTTATTTTAATAACCCTTTCTTAAATGGGTTTATAGATAATATAAAAAATTCAGGTGAGTTATATAGTAAATGTTTTTGCAAACGACCCAAGATTACGAAAAATTTTAGATAAAATAGAAATGAATCCAAATCTAAAGCAACGCTATTCTTCTAAATGGCATAAGATTGTCAATTTTCTCTATTCCAATACAGATCTAAAGATTCGGAAGGTTGCTCAAGCAGGCTCTTTAGGGAAAAAAACAGCGAATAAGAGAAGCGATCTTGATGTTATATTTTGCACTTCACAAGATCACCCAAAAGATAGCATTATGAGCATGCTATATTCAAAAGCGTATGAGAATTTAAATAAAACTGCAAATGTAAGTAAAGGTACAGATGCAATACATATTGATTATAAAGAACCTTTAACAAAAATTGATCTCGTGTATTTAAAACAAAACGAGTTTGATAAGGAATATAAGGAAATTAAAAACCGAGAGCAAATATTTCCTCAACAGAGAGAAGCAATTAAAATCGTTAAGTATGCATTTGAAAGGTATCTAAATGGGGCTATTAAGGGGTATGAAGTAGAAAAAGCTTGTATAGAGTTAAACTGTACAGCACTTAATTTATGCACAACCTCCATCGTAAGATATTTTAGTGGTAGGTTAAGGGAAAAGGGATTCACCATTGATAACTTTTTACGAAAAATTTTAAACACTAGATAAAATCAATTATAGAGGATTAAAAATGGATATCAATTCAAAAGGACAAGCATTTTTAGATAAATGGGTGAAAATACTTGAATGATTTTAATGGACTAAAGTTCCATATTTCTGGAAGTGCAAGTGAGAATGTATCAAATAATAAATTAAGACTTGTGCATGTATTCATTAGAAAATTAGTAAATGAAATTTTAAAGTTAAGAGGTGAATTTGTAATAACCTTTGGAAATGAACCAAAGCAGAATTCCTCTCCTTTAATTTTTGATTATACAATTATGGAAACGATTAATGAATTTTATTCAAAAATTCCAGAAAATAAAAGTTTGGTAACATCGGTAATACTATATAGTTCTCATAAACAAAAAATACCTAAAAATAGAAAGGAATTATATGATAAATTTAAAAATAATGAATCTGTAAGGATTAAAGTACTTTCGTATTTAAGTAGCCAAGGAGGTACATTGCGAGATGAAATCTCAAGAAATTCAGATGTTTTAATAACTTTAGGGGGATTAAAAGGAGTTTTTAATCTAATTGAAAAGTTTAATAGCAGAAAAAAAATTATTATTCCCTTAAGTATTGATCTGGGAACTCCTGCTAGTTCTTCTTGTATTAACAGACTCAATGAAGGTGTCCTAAAATTATACCCTGATCAGTTTTCTGAGCAGATAATTACAAAAATTAATACATTCTGTCTAACCCAAAATTCAGATATACAAAATTCCATAGAAATAGTGTTAGATATGCTATTTCTGCTTATAAAAGGAAGAGGAGAGGAGTTTATTAATTTTATCATACGAGATTTAAAGTCATTACAAGAAAAGAATAGAGCTGTTAAACCTGATGAAGATAAATTATCTCTTGTTTTTGTGGAATTTTTAAGGAGAACTTTAAAACCATATGGATACTTTGCTCACACTCAAGAACTTTCTGGGAAAACTTCAATGGGATATGATGATCAAGTTATTCATGGAGGAATGGGTGAGCTAGACATTAGAATCGTTGATGAAAATAATGAATTAAAACATATTTGCGAAGCTTTTATATTGACTTATTTAGATACAGCAAATATTTCAAAACATCTAAATAAAATATTTGATTATGATATAAATGGTTTACCACTTAATCTGGTTATTATATATGCAAAAGCGACTGATTTTTCTTCTTTATGGCAAAAATATCTAGAATTTTTGCATGAATTCAATTGGAAATACCCTCTCATAGATTCAAGAATTACCGATTTATCAAAAGAAAGGTCGTGTCCTGCTGAGATAAAGATAACACTAACAAAACATAACCGAGAAGGGGCCAAGTGTATGATTTATCATATTTTTGTGAATCTACATTAATAACAAATTTTTTATAGATAAGTAAAATATATTCATTTATGTCAAAACGAAGAGAGTTAGAACAACAAGCATCTTCATTTGCTAAAAAGATTGATGAATTTTTACATAAAAATACAAATTTAAAGATTCACGGCGTAGCGCGGCAGGGTTCTCGGAAAGAAGGAACTCATGAAGATTTAAGTGATCTAGATATTGTTTTTGCAGTATCAAATAATCCTAAAAAGGAAGAAATTTATCCTGAATTATCTAAAAAATTAGAAAGCGTGTTGAATGTCAAAACTAACCTTGGCTCTGATAGAAATGTGATTAAGGTTAAAAAGGGTGAATTACCTGTTGATTTGGTATTACTTACTATAGAAGAGTTTGAAAAGCAGATTAAAGAAAACAGAATAAAGAGGATAGAATCTTCTTAAATTCATTTTTAATTAAGTTTTTAATATCTCTTCTTAATCTTTAAATTATAGAATAACGAGAATAATAAGTCTTTTCTCCATTTCCTACTAATTTTGATAAACCAATGGTTATTAAAAGGGGAAAATTATGTTATCGAAACAAAAAAATTCATCCACTTGACTTAAAAAATAGCGTATCCAACAGAATCATTGATATCTTGAACCCCGTAAGAACATATTTTGAAAAACCAAAAATCAAGAAGATGAAACAAGAACCAGTAAATTTATTGAGTGCTAGATAGAAAGTATTAGCATTCTTATAGGCTAATCAGGGAAGAAATAGAGAAGAGTGCTAAGTTAAATTTATGTTTTGTAGTTTGGCAATCTTGAACTGACAAAATTGACAAAATATCTTAAAATTTATTAGTGAAAATAGTTAGTAATTTTTAGATCCTTTAACTTTTCAGCAGTATCTTTCTTTATATTTATCACTGTGTTTTTTTAAGATCTCAAATTCACTTGAATCCTCAAAACTCTTAATGAAATTTACTAAAAAATATTAAAATGTGTAATTTTTTAAAAAAAAATCTATTAATTAATTTCACTCTCATCCCCCTATTTTGTGTGCGACGCGTACTTGCGTCTCGTAAAGTAGGGACCACCCTTTCTTTAAATCATTAATGATATATGTATTGTCTATAATTTTATTTAACCACAACTCTCATACATCTTATATAATGCCAAATCCATTTTATAAGCAGGATGTATCAAAAAAGTGACGCTGTAAAACAAGCCAGAAAGGAGTTAATTCAACAAACTCTAAATAAAATTAGTGAGACACGTGATTTTAGGGAGCTTAGGAGGAGGACTTTTGTTGTTTTTGCACATTTATGGCTCCACATTACAGCAGAAAAAGAAGGACTCTTCAAGTTAGAAGAGTGGTCTCAACCTGAATCGAGAGATAAGCTGATTGAGATAATTAAAGAGTTTTTAATAAGGCATATAAAATAAGTCCCATTAGAAGTTAAATCTTTATTATCAGGATTAAGGAGAAAAAATTATAAAAGAGAACTCTTTTTATCTTAATTTTAAGAGGTTAAAAAAGATAAGATGCATAATATGTTTTAATATTTAAAGAATTTAAATTATTTTTTATAATTATGAAAAACTTAAATTCAGAATTGATTCAAATTATCAAGGATGATATTAACAATCTCCTTAATTCCATATCAGAAAAAGAACCTAAAATAAATTTTATTATTTCTGAATTTAATAAAGGGGTAAATGTATTAACCATTAGATTCAGTTATTTTGTAGAATTATTAAATAAATACAGTTTTAATTATGAACAATCTCCTTTTAAAGAAAGGAATTTTGAATTTTTAGGAAAAAGATTAGATCTCTTTAATGAGACTTTTATAACAAGAGAAAATATCAATTTAAATAATCAAGTTATTTATTATTATTCTAGATCTCCTGAATCATTTAATAAACCAATTGTTCTTTTTTATCTTCTTTATTATAGAATCTTTATTAAATATCTCTCATCATCAAGCAATATTTCTATTATTTTTGGGGAATTATATGATCAATGGAGGAATTCTTTCACAACCCTGAAGATCCCCGTAACTTTCATTATTCCAATACCCGTATCTTCAACATTTATCATCAGTGAAAAGATTCAAATTAAGCCTATCATCGGTCATTTCAGAATAGAAAAAATGAGTGAGGAAGAACTAGAGTCATCATATCATTTCTGGAATTTTATAGATGAAGATTTTCCTTTTGATAATGATGATTATCTTGATTTGATTAGTCCTTGTCTGTTTTACAACACTAGCCTACCTTATATATATTATGATAAATATAAAGAAGAAGATGTTTTAAGGATAAGGAAGAAATTCAATGTAAAAGTATTAAATTTAATTCAAATCGTCAACTCTTTTTATCTTTTTGGTGTAGATTTTAAATATAAAAGTTATTTCATTGAACTCCCTTGGTGGTTTATTCCTTCCCCTGATAAATTTAGAAATATTGAAGAAGCGTTATTTTCGTCAAGAGGTTTAGAAGAGGATGAAAAAGAGGAGTTTTTAAAATTATATCAAAATGTTATTAAAAGTAAGATTTTTTTTTCCAATGATTACAAAATGATAAGTAACAGGTACCATCAAATTTTCAACAGAGATTTTTATCCTGATTTAATCCTAGATGCTTTTATCATATTCGAATGGTTATTTACTAGAGATATGAGAGCTGAATTAACTTATCGCTTAAGTTTAAATACAGCTCTATTCATATCCTCAAATTGGATAGAATTCAAACAAGTAAATGACTTTATGAGAGATCTATATGAATTGAGAAGCTCAATTGTCCATGGAGGAGATTGGAATAGAAAGGGAAGTAAAATTATGAAAAAATATAATTTTAAAGCTCCTAAAGATGTAATAAATAAATTAAAATCAATTCTTAATAAATGTATATCAAGATTAATTGAGTTTATAATCAATGAACCTAATGTTTTAAAAAAATTTGAAGATAAGTATTATTTCTTTGAGACAAGTAGAATTTTTAAAAATGTAGAGGTATAAGATGTGAAATCCACTTTCTTTTTAGAAATTATTAATATATTTCTCTGAAAGAGACTTTAATGAGTCCAATCACCATACGTACTGTGTACTTATGAGATTTTGGCTAGATAAAGAAACTCGAAAATGGTATGTGCTATTTCTTTAGCACTCTATAATTATTTCAAATTGAACTTGACTTTCAAAGAACAAGAGATAGACACACTAAATAAAATAGGTCAAATCCTCAAAGAGTTATATACTCAAGGCGATATTTATCGAGAAGAAATAAAGAAGAATGATTTGAAAAAAGAAATCTTTGAAGATCGAAAATTTTTTACTCTCATTCACGGAGATTTTTCAGGTATCCAGCGATTTATCCATTTGATCTCATCTAAGTATGCTATGAAGACCTTAAAAGGCAGATCATTCTTCTTTAGTGTACTAACGGAGAATTTTGCTAAATATATAGTTGATCAATTAGAATTAACACAAGCCAATATTATATTTGCTGGAGGAGGTCATTTCTATATAATAGCTCATTATTCAGATGATCTTAAGTTGCAGCTTAGTGAAATCTCTATAAAGATAAATAAGTTATTTATTGAGCAATTTAATTCAAATCTTTATCTTGCTTTAGATTATATACCTTTATCTTTGAAGGATCTGGTATATAACGTATCCGAGAAATGGGAAGAAGTTAATAAAAAAACTTCAATAAAGAAGAGAGAAAAATTTAGTGATATAATTAAAAGAGAAAAAGATGCATATTTCCCCAAAATATTTGGTCCAATTGAAGGCTCTGCAAAGAAACTTCAACGATGCTCAATTTGTAATTCGTTTGGAACTTTAGAAATAATGCCTGACAGTGATGAGTATTGGTGTATAATGTGTAAAAGCTTTAAAGAATTAACAGACGATTTAAGATTTAGTAAATTTTATAGAGACATTCAATTTGATTCAGTGAAGAGTTACAATACTATTTTGAATGAATTCGAAAAAGCCATTAGTCTTGAAGAAAATGTGGAAACAAATCAAAAAGAATGGTATTCAATTAATAATTTATCCTTGAAGAATTGTTTAGGAGATAAGCAATTCCCTATCGCATTCCCTCTTAATGAATTCAGCTTTATTAAATCAAATGAAGAATTAGCGACTCAAGCATATCAAAGGACAGGTTTTAACAAACTTGGAATTTTAAAGATGGACGTAGATTCTTTAGGGAAGGTTTTTCAAAAAGGTTTAGGAAAAAATAGTACAATCTCTAGAGTATCTACTTTAAGTTCTTCATTAACATTATTTTTTGAGGGATATGTCCCTAAACTTATTCAGTCTGAATTTTCTGACTCAGTTTACTTAATATTTTCTGGAGGAGATGATTTATTTGCTGTGGGTTCATGGGATAAATTAATTGATTTTTCATTTAGGTTATATAGGGATTTTAGGAGATTTACAGCATTTAATCCAGACATAAGCTTAAGTGCAGGTATTGTTCTTGAATCACCAAATTTTCCTATTATTAAAGCATCATTAAGTGCTGAAACGGAACTAGATAGGGCAAAACATTTCGAAAAATTTACTGGAAATATTAATACTAAAAATAAGATATCTTTATTTGGGTTTGTTATAAAATGGGATTGGAATTAGAAAAGCATTGTATCAGGGGAAATGGAATAATTTTGGGATAAAAAGTTGGAGAGATTTAATTAATTATGTATTTAATATTAATTAGAATAATGTAATATCCAAATAATATTGCAAATTTGTAAAACAATGTAATAACATTTATATACATAAAATGAGATTTTAATGAACTAATTATTAGTGAAAGGATTCTCATGCATTAATATATTATAACATGAATTATGTTATTCTTTGTTATTCTATTCAAATAAGTTACCAAAGAAAAATTAAACTCTCAATCATCGATTTAAGTCAAGTAAACACTAATTCGGCGGTTATTTTATTGGTCATAAAACCATAAACATTTATACTTATTTAAATTAAGTGATTTGATTAGAGATGAGCTTAAAAAAAATATTTGAAGAAATCAATAGATCTTTTCCTGGGTTAAGACCCTGGCAAGAAAATTTTGATCAATTTTGGAGTAAATGCGCTAATAAAGATCTTATTGGTTTACAAATGAGTACTGGTAGTGGTAAAACATTAATTGCACTTCTAATTATAGCTGAGGGTATCAAAAAAAATAAAAAATGTGTTTATCTTACTCACACTTCTCAATTAATGCATAGAATCGAAGAAGAGGTTAAAAAATTAGACCTGAAATATGCAAAATTTGGAGGAGCAACTAATGTTATTGGAGATAAATATAAACAAAGACAAGATGATCTCATAGAATTTAATAAAGGAGAAAAAATTCTTATCTCAAATCATGATGCTTTCTTAAAAACTCGGGACTTTCCTGAAGAGATTGATATTTTAATTATTGATGATATTGATATCTTTTATGAAAAGGTTAGAGATTACTTTTCGATAAGGATGAAAAACTCTGGAGAAACAAAACCAATTTATGATAGAATAATTGGTTTACTATCAAATAAAGAATATAGCATAATCGAGAAAATAAAGAACAACACTGCGCAATTTCATGAAGGAGATCTTATTTTTCCTTATACTTATGAAGAAATTTTAAAGATTGTAAATGAAAATATAGACATCTTAAATAGAGACTATGATTTTAGATATCCTTTTACCCAAAGCCGAGACTATATGGATTTCTATTTTTGGTACATAAACAAAAACGAATTAATAATAGAACCTTACATTCCCCCCGTAGTGCAATTAAAGACATGGCAGAATAGCTATCTAAAATTTGAAAAAATTGATAAAATAATTGCTCTCAGTGCAACTCTGGGCATGGATGCTAGATTTACTTTAGAAATGGGATTAGGTAATCGAAAACTTAAAGTTATATCTGAAAAAGATTTTAACAACCTTGGTATAGAAGTAAATACAGGTAAGCAATTAATTTTTCCTTTAAGAGAAACAGATCTATGCGAAGTCAGTCCTTTAACAAATGATTTTGTAAATATCTCTCTGAATTATATTAAACAACTCGTTTTAAAATTCAAGAAAATTTTAATACTGTGTTGGCAAACAAAAGAGAAAGAGAAGATTATCAAAAAAATCAAGGACTCAACTGCAATTTTTGATTTTAATGGAAAAAATGAAAGAATATTCGAGGAATTTTCTAAAGCAAGCAAGGGCGTATTACTGGTTGCAAATCGTTATTTTGGTATAGATCTTTTCGAAAATGCATGCGATATATGTATTATCACACGCTTACCTTCGTATTTAAGACCATTTGATAACATATTACTTGATTATAAAAAAGATGAATATTATTATAAACAATTATTTGCAAGAAGACTCATTCAGGCGTTTGGTCGTGTGAATAGAAGTGAAAATGATATATCTTGTGTATATATTTTAGATCCTCAGCTTTTTGACAATTTTAGTAAACGCGATAACTTATTTAGATTATTTCCTTTAAAATATCAGAAAAGAATTGATTTTTCGTATACCATTTCAGATAAATTAAATTTTGAAAAAACGCTCGAGGTTGCACGTGATTTTTTGGATAAAGGAGTATCAATTCATAATAATTATGATGACTTTTTATTAAAACCCTATAATATCAAAACTCCATTTGAGAAAGAAAGTGCAATTATTGAAGATATATATCAAGACTATTTACATGCATGGAATTTAATATACATAAATCGTCCGAAAGAAGGAATTGAAAAGTTTAAAAATATTATAGATAGATTAGCAGGAAAAGTGAATGTTAAAGAGTTTAAACAATTTATTGAATGGTTTAATTATATAAATTACTTAGTATATTTTAATTTAGAAAAGCGCGGGATAAGTACATACAAAGAAGAATTTAAAGAGCAAGAAAGGATTATCCAAAAATCAGATCACCTAATTTGGTTAAATAAATTAGTGTATTTCGAGCAGGAAGATATTAAGAAAGCTGCTTCTACTTACGAATCGAAAGAGGATATACAGCTCCAATTTGAAAAATATGCTGAAAATCCAGAACTTTATCTTGGTAAAATTATAAATGCTGATGAGGTAATTACATCTTTAGATTCCATAAAAGAAACTTTATCAAACTTAGCTCAAAAACAAATTAAATCTCCTATGAGAAATTTAGCGATTGAATTTGAAGATATTTGCAAAAAGGTTCTTGTAACAAGGGAACCAGATATTGTAGAAGGTATACCTTTAAAAAAATATGGTTTAAGCACAGTCCTTAATATATTAAAAGGAAACTATTATATACGAGAGGAAACATATGATAGATTATTTAATGATGATAGAGGTCTAAGGAATACAATAATTCATATAAATCACGAAGATGATTTATCTTATCCTGAATCCATTGATTTATGTGAATCCCTAAAAAGTGGCACTTCTGAATTAATTTATGATGTCTATTTTTCAGATATGTTGAAAAATTCCAAGAAATTATTTACAAAATTGAAAGAACTAGATGAATTTGCATATATGACTGATGAAACTATAAAAAATAAAGTTTTAAATGGTTGGTCAACTGGTAAATATAAATTTGAACCTGAATCGAATACGGGTGAGATTTCTACCTATTTTGGTAAAATGAAATTTGATTCAAGAGGTAGCCCCCAAGAGATCGAAATATCTTTGCCATAATTTAAAGATAATAATGGCAAGAAAAATTAAGAACATTCATTATATTATCTTAATAGCACCTTAGTATTATCTAGATATATCGTCTTCATTTATGAACGCAAATTTCACGAAGATTGATTGAGACTTATTAAATAAAGATCAATAATGAAAAGCAATTCTTCAATCTTGATCTAATTACTAAAAGAGAAATTTAAAAATTTAAAAAATAATTACCTAATGGTAGATATGAGAAAAAATGTCGAAATTCTAACTCAAGATTTAGAATATTGTATTAAAGCCTTTGAAAATGATCAATTCGATTTAATGTTAGAAGATTTAAGTTATAACGTAAGAGTGGTTGATAAAGAGCTTAAAGAAGATAATAGACTTAACCTTCTTAAGCCAACAAGGAAAATGCAAGTCTTAGATGAATTTTTAAAATATTATATTAAGAGACGTGTTATTATCTACAAAGGAACAGTAGAGTTTATGGAGCGTAAAACTTCTAGATATGGAGACAAGTATACTGAGTATTTTATTATTACACTTAAGGATGTATTATTAGGTCCAAAACTAGAAGAGGCTGATAAGCAAACTTCATTAACTAGGTTTTTTAGTACAGAAGGTCAAGATACTATTATGCAAAAAAAATCCATGACAAACTTGGTTATTCGGTTGAGTGATAAGACTTTTTATCCTTTAAATTTAAATATAGGGAATGTAGTCCGATTATCTGGAACAATAAAAGAAAATAGACGATATGGATATTTGGTAGTAAGAGTTCTAGAACCTAATATAATTAAAAAGGCAAGTTAAAGTAGGTACCTGTTTGCACCCAATGTGGGTTTCAACTTTTCAAATAAAATTATTCATTAAATACAATTAAGATTAAGATAGAGAAACCGAGAAATATAGAATAAATCTTATATACAAAAATATCAAAGTTATAAATAAGAAGCTAAAAGATAGAAATTTTGTGTTTCTCAATGAAAAATCATTATAAGTCTTTTTTTGGTAAGAATTGTGCTTTAATTATTACATCTGATTACAATACTAGCTCATTTTATTTAAACTTTATTCAAGAAAAAGGAAATCAACAATGGGAGACCTATAAAGAAGGTTTAACATTAAGCTTAAATCTTAGTGAAATTTGTGATATTTCTGAAATTCTTGAAAAAGACAAAGGAAATAAAAGAATTATCCATGTGTATAAGGGAGAAAAAAAAGATTTTTGGTTTGGATTTGAAAAGAAAAACGAAGATTGGGTGTTTTCAATAAAAGGAAGATCAATTAATAAGATTACCAGGGATGATATTAGATCTCACCAGAAATCATTTGATAAAGGAGAATTGCGATTATTAAAGAAGCTATTATTTCATATTGAAGATGAGTTTATTGAATTTACAACAAAAGGTAAAAAAAATGAAAAGTAAGAAAGAATTAAAATCTTTATCTTTAAAACCAGAACAGATCAAATTTTTGATAAATATATTAAAAAAGAATGGAATCGAGCTTTCAAAAAGTGAAAATGAAAAGGAATTATGTCGAATATCCCAAAACGATATATTCTTAATAGTCTATAATACTGGAACAATAGTTTTTAAAGAATCAGAAATTACAAGCAAAATTATCGGAGAATTAAAAGATAGAATCCCAAAAAGCTATAAAGAATTTGATTACTATATTGGCTCAGACGAAACGGGAAAAGGTGAATGGTATGGGCCATTAGTGACTGTTGCTGTTTGTTTAAAACCTAAAGATCTTATAAAATATCAGTTTGAGGGCTTTAAGGACAGTAAATCTCTTACTAGAAGAACTATCTTTGATTTATTTTCAAAATTAGAGAACTTAGTTAAACGTAAAAGTCTTATTTTAAATCCTGAAAAACTCTCACAAATGTGGATTGAATTCTCGAATGAGGGTAAAAATTATAACGATATATTAGCTTGGACACATGCAAGAGTTATTTTTGATATTTTAGACAACCTTGATACTGAAAATAACAAAATTAGGGTTGTTATAGATAAATTTGATTTTTTAAAATTAGATAATAGATTAAGAAAATATCAAAAAAATCCTAATATTAAAATTATCCAAAAATCTAAGGGTGAAAGTGAAGTTGAAGTCGCTGTTGCCAGTGTCATAGCTAAAAAGGTGTTTGAAGAAATAATCGAGCAGTATAATAATGAATATAATATAGATATTAAAAAATCTAAATTAGAAAACATATCCTTGGATATTTTATCTAAAATTTCTAAATTATTCTTTAAGAATGTACAAGCAAGATTTTTAGATGGTATACTTGATAAATACATGGATAACAGAGAAAAATTGTTTCCTAACTCTAAACAAATTCTGAAAGTGAAATCGAAAGAAGATTTCTTGAAAGCTCTTAAAAATGAATTTGAAGATGAATTATCTGATAAAACATTTAGAAATATAATGGAGTTATTTAAGAATCAAATAAAAAGTTCTGAAATAGATCATAAAAATACTCAAGGATTAGAAGATCTTTTACATAGAAAGGAAATAATTTTGAAAGAAAAAGAAACCAAGATTCAAGAATTACACAAAGGACTTAAGAAAAAGCAAGAAATTATTGATGAAATTAAAGGTCCAAAACTTGAACAAGATTCAAGGATTATGTGTGAGAGGATTTTTAAATATGAAATGAACCACGATAGTTATAATGTTAATATCTCAGATGATGAATGCGCTTTATTGTATAGTCATATTTGTATAAAAGATAAAAGTACAAAAAGTATTGAAATAGATTTATATGGAGAGAAAAGAAAAAATGGTATTCCATATTATTGTCTTGGAGAGTGTAAATATATTAATAAAAAAATGAGTAAAGAAGATTATAAGTGTTTCATATTAAAAGCATCTATATTAGCAAATTATTTAATTTCCGAATTCAAGAGAACTTCAAGAAAATTAGAAGCTTTGCCGAAGTTTGAATTATTCATTATCTCTTTAAAGGGATTTGATTTCGAAAAGTTTAAAATTGATCAATTCTGGAGACACGGTATAAAAAGGATTGATAAAAAATATTTCCTTCATGGAGAAGAATTATTAAAGATTTTTAAAGAAGCCAATATTAACATAAAATCCTATAAACTCTAAACATATTTTTAAGAAAATTTGATATTTTTTTTATTGTTGTCTTACAGATTAGATTTAAACTTATTCTATCATATGTGATTAATTAAGGTAATGTCGAAAAATTTAGGATTTATACCTATACAAAATGGAATTAAAACCCAATTATAT
>Ga0114922_10000586_pt1 | contig 34912 bp, 22 predicted proteins | sample AartaG_FD_100975 | JGI IMG/M metagenome (GOLD analysis project Ga0114922, IMG submission 100975) | Deep subsurface microbial communities from Aarhus Bay to uncover new lineages of life (NeLLi) - Aarhus_00045 metaG | ecosystem: Environmental > Aquatic > Marine > Oceanic > Sediment | place... | reverse complement strand
GCGAACCCGCGCCCCTACAGCGCCCAAGTCGATCCTTCTTCATGTACAATGGTTATGGGGCGTTGTGTACACCTTGGGTTTTCCGTCTGTGCCGCACCTGCGCGCGGCACGCTAAACACATACAGACGTTCGTCGAGGTAGATGCGATAGCGGCACTGTCTCGGAAAGGCGGGGCGACGACGAGGACGACGAGGACGAATCGAGGTGTCGCGCACCAACCAAGGACCATATTTCGTTGTTGCACCCGGCCAAAGACAGCTTCTCGGACGACCCTTGCACGGGCCTGTGGTTCTTGGTATTATGATGGCCGGAGCTTGTGAGATGTCGATCTCGAACCCGGCCCCTTTCTCGGGAGGCATATCATGCCCGCACAGATCCGCCCCGGACTGTTTTGCGCCTCACTGATTTGCGCCGTCGGCCTGGCCGCGGCAGCCGTTGCCGCGCCGCCTCCGGCGAATACCCGCGCCGGGCTCTCGCTCGATCTCAACGGGGCCTGGCGCGCCCAGCCTGCTGATTCGGTCGACACGCCGCCCGCGGCCGACCCGGAAAGTTGGGGCAGCATGAACGCCCCCGGGCAGGCCCACAGCATCAGACGCGGCAAGGGAAACGTGTGGAATAACATCAATATCGGGAAACTCCCCGCCGTGTGGCTGGAGCGTGACGCCCCGATCCCCGATGGTTGGCGTGGAAAACGGATCCTGCTCCGGAGTGAATTGATTGAGCAGCCGGCGACCGTGTTTGTCGACGGCGAGAAGATCGGGGTCTTTCAGCCGCCGGGCGACGAGATCGAACTGACCGCCGTACTGGCGCCGGGCAAAACGCATATGCTGCGGCTGTTCATCGCCCGCGGCGAGGACGTCCGGGAGGGTGCGCCCCACCATATGATCCCGTGCATCGGTCCGCTTGGCATCGCCGGGTCACTGCGGCTCGACGCTCTCGCCGGCCGCATCGCCATCGACGACGTGTTCCTGATGCCCTCCGTGCGCAAGAAGCAGCTCGGGGCGCGGGTCCGTTTCCACTGCGCCAAGCCCGTAAACAGCCTGACGCTGGAGGCGAGCGTCTTCGACGCCGACGAAAAGGGGATCGGGCGCCGGCCGGTACGCGTCTTCCGAACGACGGTCAGCACGCTGAAGGCCGGGGAGGTCTTTGCAGACGTCGCCTTCCCGTGGGACGATCCGATCCTGTGGGAGCTGGAGCGCCCACATTTGTACCGCATCACAATCAGGGCGATCGACGAGCAAAGACAGACGCTCGACAACTGGGGGCCGGAGACGTTCGGCTTTCGGGAATTCCGGGTCGAGGGCCGGCACATGATCCTCAACGGCCATCCGTGCCGGTTTCGACTGTTGTGGCACTGGGGCGTGGGCGAGAACAACCTGGCGTTTTACCAGGGCATCGGCTTCAACGCCGTCGCCATCCAACCGCGCGACTCGACCTGGTTCAACAACTGGGGCGCGAACGGCGACATCGATAAGCTCGCCGGACCGCTCGACCGCCGCGGCATGGCGCTGGTCGCAACGGGAAAGAACATGAACGGCATCGAGCGCCTCGTCAAGGACAGCCCCGCGATGCGCGCGTATTTCAAGCGCGCCAGCCGGATCCGCATCTCGCGCTACGCCAACCGCCCGAGCATCCTCGTCTGGAATCTGTCTCTCAACGTCGGCAACAGCCTCGCCGAGTGGATGCCCACGGAACTCGGTCGGACGCCCAAGGGCGAACGCGCCGACCACCCGGTCGCCATCGCGGCGGATATCGTCGACAAGCTCGACCCGACGCGCAGCGTGATGTCTCACGCCGCCGGAAACATCGCGCCCGTCACCTCGGCCAACGTTTACCTCAACCTCATTCCGCTGCAGGAACGCGAGGAATGGCTGAGCGCCTGGGCGGAAGACGGTGAGCGGCCTTTCTCCGCGATCGAATTCGGCTCGCCCTACTCGGCCAACTTCTTCCGCAAGGGCGGGCCCGAGCCGGAATTCACCGAATACTGCGCCATATTCCTCGGCGACGAAGCATATCGGATGGAGAAAACGGCATACGTAGAGCAGGTCGAAAGGCTTACCAAGGCAAACGCGAACGGCCACGGCAGCAGCGGGAGCATCGAGGTCGATGGCGCGAGCATTCCGCTGCAGACGTTCGCCGCGGAGAACACGGCGTTCTTTCCGGTTGTCGCTGAGTTTGTCCGCCGCACGAATCGCGCCTGGCGGACGTGGGGCTTCAACGGCGGCGCGCACCCGTGGATGTGGATGATCGGCTTCGGCGGCAAACCCGGCGGCCCGATGGGCGCGTTCTTCTACACGCACCTGGAAGGCACCGACGAGGAGCTCCGCAAACGGCCCGAGTGGGCCAACCCCTACTACGACGCCTACCGCGAGACGTCGCAGCCGATCCTCGTCTACATCGGCGGCCCGAGGGAGCGGTTCACCGCAAAGGACCATTCCTTCTTCCCCGGCGAGAAAGTCGAAAAGCAAATCATCGCCGTGTGGGACGGCGGCCGGCCCACCGAGATCTTCGCGCGCTGGAAGGTCGCGCTCGGTGGACGTGAGCTGCCGAGGAGCGGTTATGTCGCGCCCCAGAGGGTTATCGCAGAGGACATAGTGCGCATCACGCTTCCTCCAGGCACCATACGCAAGGTACCGTTTTCCTTCCGTATCCCCGAAGATGGATTCGGCAGCATCGGCGAAGGCAAAATCACGCTCACTGTCAGGAATCGGGAAGCCGGGCAACTCGCGAGGGACGGTTTTGACTTCCAGGTTTTCCGTCGCCCTGAGTCGCTCAAAAAAACCGTAAAGGACCTCAACCCAAAAACAAAGGTGCTCCTGTGGGACCCGAAGGGCGAGTCGGGGCCGTGGTTACGTGACCTCGGCCTGAAAACCAAGCGGTGGCGACCGGGCTCGCCGATCGGCGACGCTACTGCGCTGATCATCGGGCGAAACGCACTCACCGGTACGGATTCCTTACCCTTCTCACTGCAGGACATCAACCTCGGTCTATACGTGCTCATTCTCGAGCAGCAGCCGGAGACACTCGAGCGCTTCGGTTTCCGCGCCGAAGAAACATATTCGCGGCGCTTCTTCCCTCGTTATCACACGGAGTCTATTTTTGGGCAGGTCTTCAAGCCCGAGGATTTCAGAGACTGGCGCGCCAGCGCCACCCTGGTATCTGAACACAGCCCGGTGAACATGAACCCCGTGCGACCTCGATCGGCGCACTGGGGCAACTACGGCATCGTCGCGTCGGTCGTGATCGAAATCCCCCATCACGGCAACTTCATACCTTTGCTGGACGGCGAGTTCGACATGCGGTACTCTCCGCTGCTGGAGTGGCGCTGCGGTGAGCGAGCGGGCCGCCTCGTCTTCAGCCAGTTGGATCTGACCGGGCGCGTGGGGAGCGATCCGGCCGCTACGATGTTTGCGCATGCGCTTCTCGTTCGTCTGATCATGCACCGACGAGAATGGAAATCCTGGCCTCGTCAGGCGGCCTACATCGGCGGGCCGGCCGGCCGCAAACTTGTGGCCGACACGCTGCTGCGCGTGGACCTCAATGGCCGCGTCGACAATCCCCCCAAAAACGGCCTGCTCGTCGTCGGCGAGGGCGTTGCAGACGACCTCGCAGCCCATGCGGAGGACCTCCAGCAATTCGTCAAATCCGGCGGCAGGGTGCTGTCGCTGCCAAAGTCGCCCCAAGAGCTCAACGCCGGCTGGCTGCCGTTTCGCATGCGGACCGAGCGCCGCAAGGCGCACCGCGCGGGGACGGAACCCATCGATGGGTTGCCATTTCGCGGCCTGGGTCCGGCCGACTTCCACTGGCGCGATATCGCCGAGTTTGATGTGTTCACCGCGGACGGCCAGGCGGAGGGGGCGCGGGTTCTCGGCGACGGCTTCTTCCTTACGAAGCAACAAGGCCGGGGTGGATGGGTGCTGAGCCAGGCCGACCCTGCCCCTTTCTCAGTCGAAAAGGCCGGCACGGTCGACCTGCTGGCGGTGTTCCCTGCATCGTGGTACACCGACCGAAAGAACACGCGGTCGGTCCCCAAGCCATGGCTGCGGCGCACCCACCAGCGATTTGATCGCATGTATGCGCAGATCATTGCCAATCTCGGCGCGGGCCCGGGGGCCGATCTCTGCCGGCGGCTCACCCAGTTCGTTGCGCCGCCGAAGTTTGCACCGCTCGACGGCTGGCAGTACGCCGGGCCGTACGAAAACGCCAACTTCGACAAGCTCCTGCCGCCCGAGCCCGGCTGGAACGAACAGGACCCCAACCAACCGGCGCCGGTCGCCGCGTGGCAAGCCGCCGAAACCGATGGGCTAAGCATCCAGGCGCCTGACTGGCCATCCATCGGCAAGCCCAGCGTCACCTATTTTCGCACCTTCATCGACTCAGACCGCGACGCAACCGTTCCCATGCGTTTTAGTCCCGGGTGGTCGGCGGACGCAGCAGTCTGGTGCAACGATGAGGCGGTAGAGCGTTTCAAGAACGAGGGCTGGGGCCCGCGATGGGCCATCGAGGCGGAGCTGCGGCTGAAGAAGGGTCGCAACGAGCTGCTCCTCAAGGTGCACGGCAGGCCGCGCCTGGAGGTTGTAGTGCAGCAATTGCCCGACCCGCGCCTCGGCGATGCGGGCGCCGATCTTTTCTACCGCGACCCGCTGCGCTACGGCGACGACCCCTACGCGTGGTTCCCGTGGTGAGTATCGCCCGGGTGCAAATATTCTGGTCTTTCCTAAGTTCAGCAGCCGTGCGTGCATGGCGTCACAGCGGCTGTTTGAAACGTTTTCAAGCAAAGATGGTGGGAGGGAAACTCTTTGAAAAGAGTTTCCCCCCACGCCCCCCTTCAGAAACTTCTTGGCTGTTACTGCCGTGCCGGCTCCTGCCGGCACGGCAGCCGAAAAGTCTTTGGAAGGGGGTCTGGGGGAAAGCCTTTCTTCAGAAAGGTTTCCCCCAGCACAGGCGACGAGACCAAGGCTTGAACCAAGATCTCTAATCACACCCGTATCCTCCAGAATCGCCGGATTTCGCTTGACTCAGCGTTGATTTGTGTTATAATGGAATATGTTGAATCAGTAGGGAGAGTGTGCGCCATCCCTCTCCGGTAGCGCCTGGTTGAGCCCGGCCGAGGAGCGCCGCCTCAGGCAGCTCTCCCCCCGCGCGGCTCGGCGGTGCGTTTGCCCGGACCCGCCAGCGTCGTGAGTAATCAGCATACGAATTCTTTGTTCGAGAGCGGGTGTGAAAGGCTCATTCCATGGCTGAGGTCGTACTCGAAGGCGTCACCAAGGTGTATCCCGGCGGCGTGGCCGCCGTGAAGAACCTGGACCTCGAGATCAGGGATCGCGAGCTGCTGGTCCTTGTGGGGCCGTCGGGCTGCGGCAAGTCGACCACACTGCGAATGATCGCAGGGCTGGAAGAAGTTACCGAGGGAAATATCAGTATCGGTGGCCGGAAGGTCAACGACGTGCCTCCCCGCGACCGCGATATTGCGATGGTCTTTCAGAATTACGCCCTTTACCCGCACATGACCGTCTACAAGAATATGGCATTCGGCCTGATGCTGAGGGGATTTCCGAAGGCCGAGATCAAGCAGCGAGTAACCGAGACGGCACGTGTATTGGGAATCGAGGCCCTGCTCGACCGCAAGCCCAAGGCGCTCTCGGGCGGCCAGCGGCAGCGGGTGGCCGTGGGCCGGGCCATAGTGAGAAAACCGGAGGCGTTTCTGCTCGACGAGCCGCTGAGCAATCTCGATGCCAAGCTGCGCACCGAGATGAGAGCAGAGCTGCAAAAACTTCACCGCCGGCTCGAAACGACGATGATCTATGTGACACACGACCAGATCGAGGCGATGACCCTCGGCGACCGCATCGTAGTGATGGAAGACGGCGTAGTGCAGCAGTTGGATACGCCGCTGGCCGTTTACGATCACCCCGCCAACAGATTCGTAGCGGGATTCATCGGAACGCCGCCGATGAACTTCATCGACGGAACGCTGGCCGTGAAGGGCGATAAGGTTTTCTTCCGCGAAGAGGCCGGCATAGAGCTTGCGCTGCCCGGCCGCCTGCAGCAGAGGATGCGCGAATTCGTGGACAAGGCGGTTACGCTGGGCGTGCGGCCGGAAGGTGTGCAAAACCTCACGCCGGGAACGAAAGCCCCCGAGGGCAGCACGTTTGAAGCTACGGTCAACGTGGTCGAGCCGCTGGGGAACGAGATGATTGTTTACATCTCAACCGCTAAGAACGACCTGATCTGTAAGGTTGGTTCCGATCGTGACATCGAGGTTGGACAGGAATTGGAGTTTGCAGTGGACCTTGAGAAGGTGCACATATTTGACGTGGCCAGCGGCAAGAACATGTCGCTGAACGGATCAGCCGCGTCATCGTAAGCGGGGCGGCTTCTCGTCGCAGCGGCCCTTGCAGTCCAGCCTTGGTCATGGCGGACGCCTTCAGAGTGGGAGTTTTCCCACTCTTTTCTTTGGAAGGGAAAAGACGGAAACCCGACGCGAGGGGGCGGAAGGCTCATTGCGGCCGGATGCGGCTCGTGTGCACTCCCGCAATGAAGAAAGCCATATTCCAGATAGGAGCAGTTGCTGAATGAATGAGGAACTCTTAAGGCTGGTCGACAGTATTCATCGCGACAAGGATATCGAAAAAGAGATAATATTCAGAGGGATAGAAGACGCCCTGCTGTCGGCCGCTCGCAAGCGCCTTGGCCAGCGCGACAGTATAATGGTGACCATCGATCGCGAGACGGGCGATATCCTTGCCTTCGACGGCGACGACCCCATCGCGCCCCGCGAGCTGGGCAGGATCGCCGCGCAGACCGCCAAGCAGGTCATCATACAGAAAATAAGAGAGGCCGAGAGCGAAGTAATATTCCAGGAGTTCGACGACAAGGTGCATGATATCATCAACGGCACCGTTCAGAGGGTCGAAGGCTCGACCACGATCGTCAATCTCGGCAAGATCGAGGGAATCCTCCCCAGAAGAGAACAGGTGCGCGACGAGACCTACCGGCCCGGCGAAAGGATCAAGTGCTACGTGCTCGACGTACGCAAAGAAGGCCAACGCGTAAAAGTGCTCCTTTCGCGCACTCACCCCGACATCGTGAAGCGCCTCTTCGAAATCGAAGTGCCCGAAGTGGCCGAACGAATCATCGAGATAAAGGGCCTCGCCCGCGAACCCGGCAGCCGCACGAAAATAGCCGTGCTCTCGGCCGACTCGCGCGTCGATTGTGTGGGAGCCTGCGTGGGCGTGAGGGGCAGCCGAATCAAAAACATCGTTGCCGAGCTCGGCGGCGAGAAGATCGACATTGTCCCGTGGAGCGACCAGCCCGAAATGTTCATCGCAAAGGCCCTGAGCCCCGCGGAAATCTACAGCATAACACTCAACCCGGCACTCAACCGGGCCAAGGTGGTCGTCCCCGAAGACCAGCTATCACTGGCCATCGGAAAGAAAGGCCAGAACGTGAGGCTGGCAGCCAAGCTCACCCGCTGGGACATCGACGTGATGAGCAAGGAAGAATCCGACTATCTGTCCGAACAAACGACGACCGCCCTCAGCGATATTGAAGGCGCCTCGGAAGATACCGTCGCAAGGCTCATCCGCCTCGGCTATACACTCGCCGACCTTGCACGGCTGCGCGCCGAAGACCTGACCATTGTGAAAGACGTGTCGGAGGAAGAAGCCGAGGTAATCGTTACGGCGGCTCGTGAAGCCATTGTAGAGGCCAAGGCCGAAGCAGAGCGACGAAAAGCAGAGGAAGCCGCAGCCAAGGCCCTGGCCGAAGAACAAGCCGCCGAAGAAGCCGCAACTGCCGAAGAAGAACAAGCGGCCGAAGAACAGCCGGCCGAAGAAACTGCGGCACAGGCAGCCGGGGAAGAGCCGGAAGCCGCCGAAGGACCCTCCCAGGCCGACCCGGTTGAGGTCGAGGCGGAGACCGAGCAAGCACAAGAAGAGCAACCTGGGCCAAGCAGCGAGGAAATGCCGGAAGAAGCCGAAGAGCCGTCGCCGGAAGAGGTCGTGGCGGTCGACACAGCCGACGCTGACGACCCGCCTGACGCCGAAGAGGCCGAGAAAAAGCCTGAAGAGCCTGCCCAGGCCGAAGAGCCCGAGACGGCATGATCGCACAGCGGGAGGAGGCGCCGCAAGACGCTGTACCGGCCTTTACGCCGAACCTGGGTGCGCCGTGGCTGAAGCAGTAAACAATACGCAAGGAGTAAAACAACTCCGGAGGATACGCATTGGGCATTAGACTTCACATACTTGCAAAAGAGCTGGGCACGCCGAGCAAGGAGTTGGTAGAGCGCTGCCGCGAGCGCGGCATCAAGGTAAAGAGCCACCTCGGTTCCGTGCCGGAGCCTATCGCAGAGGTACTGCGCAAGGAAATAGTATGGCGCAGGGAGCGAGAAAAGCGCGAAGCGGAAAAGGCGGCAGAAGAAAAAGAGAAGCAAAAGCTGGAAGTGAAAGCTCCTCGCGCACCGGCGAGGCCCCGTGCGAAGAAAGGCCCGGCGCCCAAAGGGCGAGCACCTCGCGAAGAGACCCCCGCCCCGCCGCCCGCGCCCGCTATCGAGTCCAAGCCAAGGGGAAGAGGCGGCCGGCCTGTTCGCAGCAGCCGATTCGCCGGAGAAACGGCCGAAGCTGCCAAAGATAAGCGCCTCAGAGCCAAGGGAAAAGGAAAGGAGCGCGATAGGACCCAACGCAGCGCCATCAAAGTGGAAGACAGGGTCTGGCGCCCGCCTAAGAAAGAGCCGGGACAGGCCCGCCGCCAGCGGTTCAGGCGAAGACCGCGAAAAGAGCGCGCGGATATCCCCAAGCCCGAGCGCCCCACATCGGCCGAAATTGAGGCGCCCGTTTCCTTACGAGAACTTTCGAGCGCGATCGCTGTCAAAGTCGGAGACATCATCCGCAACCTCCTGCTCAAAGGCGCCGTGGTCTCGATAAATGATTACCTGTCCGAAGAGACGGTGCAACAGATTGCCGAAGCTTTCTCGGTCGAAATAAACATCAGGAAAGCCAAGACACTGGAAGAGGAAGCGCTCGAGCAACTTACCACCCCCGACCGCCCCGAGGATCTCGAGGCCCGCGCGCCGGTTGTCACTTTCCTCGGCCACGTCGACCACGGCAAAACATCGCTGCTCGACCGCATCCGGCAGACGAATGTAACCGATCAAGAATTCGGCGGGATAACGCAGCACATCGGCGCGTACTCCGTTGAGGTAGACAACAAGCGCGTGGTCTTCCTCGACACCCCCGGGCACGAGGCCTTCACCGCCATGCGCGCCCGCGGAGCCAACGTCACCGACGTCGTGGTGCTGGTCATTGCAGCCGACGACGGCGTCATGCCCCAGACCATAGAGGCCATAAACCACGCGCGCGCCGCAAGCGTGCCCATTGTGGTGGCATTGAACAAGATCGACAAGCCCAACGCCAACCCGATGAGGGTCAGGCAGCAGCTTTCCGAGCACGAAATGGTCCCGCACGACTGGGGCGGCAATACCGAAGTAGTGGAAGTGTCGGCCATCACCGGCCAGGGCATCGACGACCTCCTCGAAGTGCTCACACTCGAAGCCGAGCTTCTCGAGCTCAAGGGCAATCCGAAAAAGCACGCCACGGGAACCGTCCTCGAGGCGCACATCAGCGAAGCCAGAGGCGTGGTGGCCACGGTGCTGGTCCGGGACGGCACCCTGCGCCGCGGCGACCACGTGATCTGCGGCGGGGCATCGGGCAAGGTCCGAGCCATCATCGACGACCAGGGCCGCAATCTCGATTCGGTCGGCCCCGCGACCCCCGTGGAAATCTCGGGGATCGACATACCGCCCGAGGCCGGCGACACCCTCCAGGGAGCAGCCGACGCACAGCGCGCCAGAGAGCTGGCCCAGGAGAGGCTGCTAAGACGCCGCGAAGAAGCCCTCGCCCAACAGGAGCATGTCACCCTCGAAACATTGTTCACCCACCTCGCCGCGGCCAAGGTCAAAGAGGCTGCCGTTATTCTCAAAACCGACGTCAAAGGCAGTGCCGAAGTGCTTTCCGAGGCACTCAACAAACTGTCCACCGATGAGGTCCGCGTGAGAATACTCCACGCCGCGGTAGGGGGAGTTACCGAATCAGACGTGCTCCTTGCCGACGCCTCGAACGCGATCGTACTGGCATTTCAGGTCGTGCCCGAAGACCGGGCGAAAACCCTCGCCGAGGAAAAGCGCGTCGAGATCAGGTCCTACCAGGTCATATACGAGGTCGTCGACGACGTGAAAATGGCCTTGGAGGGCCTCCTCGAACCCGAGAAGCGGGAGAAGATAGTAGGCCACCTCAACGTGACCAACCTCTTCCGCTCATCGAAGCTGGGTATCATCCTCGGCGGAAGAGTGACGGACGGTCGCCTCACGCGCTCCGATCGCGCCCGCCTGATACGCGACAGCCGTGTCGTTTACGACGGCAGGATACTGTCGCTACGCCGCGAAAAGGAAGACGCCCGCGAAGTGCAAACAGGCTTCGAGTGCGGCGTGAGGCTGGCAAACTTCAACGACATCAGGGAGGGCGACGTCCTCGAAACCTACGTCATTGAAGAAATAGCGCGAAAGCTCAGTTGATGATAACAGGAATCCTCGAGATCCGGCTGATGGTGCGCGAAGCACGCAGCCTCAAGGATAAACGGAGGGTGATCAAGAGCCTCCGCGACCGGATCAGAAACAAGTTCAACGTATCTATCGCGGAGGTCGGCGCTCTCGACAGCCACCAGCAGGCCATCCTGGGCGTGGCCGCCGTCGCGAACGACCAGCAGTTCGTCAACTCCGTCCTTTCGAGCGTCATCAACCACATCGCCGCCAACACCAAGGCCCAGCTAGTGGACTACGAAATGGAATTCTACTCTTGAAGGCATCAGCCGAGGGCGGCCGGCCCGAGGCACCAAAGGCCGGCGCCAACTCTCACGCTGCAATCCGGGGAATCTGAAAGTGGCATCGATAAGACACGACCGAGTACAGACCCAGATCAAGGAGATCGTCAGCAAGGTCATCCTCTTCGAGCTCAAGGATCCCAGGCTCGGTTTCGTAACCGTCACGAGGGTGGACCTCTCGCCCGATATGCAGTTCGCCAAGATTTTCTACTCGGTGCTGGGCTCCGACGTCGATACCCGCCTCACGGCCCACGCCATCTCCCACGCCCGCGGCCACGTGCAGAGCGAAATCGCCAAGCACCTCCGGCGACTGCGATTCGTCCCCAAGATAAGCTTCGAATACGACGACTCGCCGAAAAAGAGCATCGAGCTCGCATACCTTATCGATGAGGTGGTAGCCGAAGACGATGAGCGCAGGAAAAAGCACGAACAAGCCGAACCCGACGAAAACGATGAAGCCGTCGAAGAAGCCAGTCGCGACGAAGATCAAACAAACGACTGAGCGCTCGGTTCACCGACTTATCGTCTTGCTCACAATCCGCCTTATAGCCCCTCAACGCGCGCGTTCTGCCTCGTCGGGGCGGACCGGTCCGCTCCGGCCCTGCAGCTCGAAGTGACGGCCGTGGGGATCGCCGCACGAGATAGAAAACTTGCCCCCCGCCACATAGAAAAACGGCTGCCCGAAGAACGTCTTGGGGGCGCCCGGGCCGTCGCGCACTTCCACGCTCACGTTGGTCACGTGGTGCAGCTTAAGACTGGCCTTCTTGCTGACCCTCTGCTCACTGCTGATGTAGATCGCACCGTCAGCGTAGGCATATCCCAGATCGACCATGCTGAGAATCCAATCGAGCGCGAGGCCGAGCTTCATGTCCGTCACTTTGAGGGTAACTTCGGGATTGGCGAGCTCTTTGACGGCCTTCGGGTCGAGAATGATGGTGGCGTTGGTTATAGACTGCAGGAAGTGCACAACGTCGCGGAGCGGAGTCTCGATGAAGTCGAAGGAAATCTTCAGCGCAAGCGTTTTCCTTATATCCGACAACCAAGGCGGGGGCTGACCCGCGAGGATATTCTTGCGCTCCTCTTCGGTAAGATAGCCCTCACCCACCAGCAACAGCACGTCGTCCCACCCGGAAACTCTGACGATGCTCCCTTTGGCGTCGCTGCAGAAGATGTAGAATTTCCCCAATTCACGTTGGTGAAAACGATAGCCGGAGAGGCGTGTTTTGGCATCGCTCTCGGGGTCCCGGAGCTCGAGCTCCACATCGGCAACCTCGTTCGGTCGAGGACGATCGCTAACCTGATCCTTGGAGCTGACGAATATGACCTGTTCCGTGAGCACATATCCCAGACCGACCTGGTCGACAATCCGTTCGAGCGCCGGCCCGAGCCTCATGTCCGTCACCTTTAGCGTGACATCGGAATTGGGGAGTTTCTCAACGGCGTGCTCGTCGAGAATGATGGTGGCGTTGGTTATCTGCTGGAGGAAGGACACGACGTCGCGGAGTGGAGTCTCAACGAAATCGAACGATATTTTCCTTTCGAGCTTCTTTTTCAGCTCCGCCATCCACGGAGGAGGGGCAGTGAAGTCCTGCGCGATCCAGAGAAAGAGATTTGCCTTGCTGTGGGCCGGATCAAGTTCGAGAGCTTTCTCAGCCAGCTTGCGGAGATCATCGTAATGTGCCTCCGTCAGCAGTTGCCGGCAGTCCGCGAGCAGCTTTTGGATGCGCCGTTCGCGGTCCCCCGGCGCGGTCGGCCCCTTTTCTTGCGCGTCCGTCTGCACAACGAGGCAGGCCCAAACCAGGGCCGCCGCCAGAACACACCTTGCCGCCTTGAGCATTCCTTTCATTTTCCGGACTCCTTTCCTGTTCGTGGCCCTCGAAAGAAAAACCATTTCCATCACGCCTCCCTTCCTTTTCACAGTATCTATCGAATTATACCGTTTCGGGACGCGAGGTCAAGGGCCGGCCCGGGCCACAACCAAACATCCTGCAGATCTCCCGAGGCTTGCGTCCAGAAATCGCTCGACCATGACCCGGAAGGAACCGTAGAAGGGAATTGTAGGCTGGCCGCTCCCGGGGTCACGTCCAGCCGGCCGGGATGTTCACATTACCGAACGGGAAGGAGTCAACTCTATGCCGGAATTTGTCAATCCATTCAGTGGGGTCGTGCCCGAGCGGAAGATGACGCACAGTGAGCTCCTGAGAGCCATACGCCTGGACCTCGCCGCGGAGGAGGAGGCGGTTCATCTTTACGAAGCTCATGCGGATGCCGCGGACAACGAGCTTGCAAGGAAAGTGCTGCACGATATCGCGGACGAGGAGCGGGTGCACGTGGGCGAGTTTCAGCGGCTGCTCAACATCCTGGCGCCGGACGAGGCGGATCTGCTGGCCGAAGGTGCCGCGGAGGTCGATGAGATGGCCGGCAGTGCAGAAAACGCCGAGAGCACCGAGTCCGGGCGGCCAGCGGAAGAGATCCCCGCGATGCGTGATATGAAGTAGCCATCGTCCCGGCCGCCTTGAGCGGCCCGGCCCGAATGGTCGACTCCTACGCCCTAAAAGGGCGAAGTATGAAAGCCCAGGGCAAGGCGAATCCTGCAAGGATTCGCCGTCGCCCTGGGTAGCGTGGCCTTCAAAATTGATAAGCCCTGAAAGGGCGAAGTAGAAAATGATCCCGACAGGGTACCCTTGCACCGGTGATCTCTACTCCGCCCTTTCAGGGCTTATCGGTTTGGGCGTTCCCTTACCCAGGGCGTCGGCGAAAACCGCTTGGCGCCGTTCGCGGCGGCGAGTCTCCCGCATTAATCCTACCCACAATAGATCCGTAAGAGCCGAAAAAAAACTTGCGGCAGCGGCCCCCGACAGGTACAATCTATTGAGTCACGGAAAGGCGCCGCGAACCAAAACAGGAAACGGAGGGTCTTTGCAGGATGAAGGCCACGCTGATAATGCTGCTTGCCCTGGCCGGCGGGTGCGCCGCCGACGGGACTGCGGAGGGGCCGGATGTGAATGAAGAAACGAAGGCTTCACCCACTCCTCAAGAGCTCCGCTCCGTAATCGAGAAGCTCCGGCCGTTGCACAAAACACTCGGCGAGCCGCAGCCGGGCGACTGGCTCGAATCGCACCCGGAGCCGGGGCAGACGTTCGACGAATACTTGGCGTGCAGGCCGGTCACGCCGCGGGGCAAGCGGCACGTCATCTATATCCAGCCGCTCGGCGAGTTCACCGAAACCCAGCGCAGGGTCGTCACCCTCACGGCCGAGTTCATGGGCCGCTACTTCAACGTGCCGGTCAAGATAAGCGACGACCTGCCGCTGTCGTTGATCCCCGCCCGCGCCCGCCGCCGCCACCCGAGCTGGGGGATGAAACAAATCCTCACGACCTACGTGCTCGACGAAGTCCTGAAGCCGCGTCTGCCCGACGATGCCGCGGCCTACATCGCGTTCACGACGTCCGACCTCTGGCCGGGCAGGGGATGGAATTTCGTGTTCGGGCAGGCGTCGCTGCGCGAGCGAGTGGGCGTGTGGTCGATCTATCGCAACGGCGACCCCGACGAGAGCGACGCCGCCTTCGGGCTGTGCCTGCTGCGCACGATGAAAACCGCCACGCACGAGACGGGACACATGTTTTCGATGCTCCACTGCATCGCCTACGAGTGCAACATGTGCGGCAGCAACAGCCGGGTGGAGTCCGACCGCCGCCCGATCGCCCTCTGCCCCGAGTGCCTGGCGAAGGTATGCTGGGCAACGGGGGGCGACGTCGTTGACCGATACGAAAAGCTCGCCGAATTCTGCAAGGAAAACGCCATGGCCGACGAGGCACGGTTTTATCAGAAGTCGCTTGAGGCGCTGGAGGAGAGATGATAGTCTCTTGACAATGAGGTTGTGCGCAAAACGGTCACAATATTTCCCCATGGAACCCTGAAAGACGGTTAACCACGGAGAACACGGAGAGCACGGAGAAATCTCAGAGAGGGAATTCCCTCACGTTTTTCTTCTTCTCAGTGTGCTCCGTGCTCTCCGTGGTCAAATTCCTTCTTTCCGGCTTGTTCGGATCAGGAAAGGATGATGCCATGAAGGGATTAACGACAAAGGCAATCGTGTTGTTCGCCGCGGTCGCGCTGTGCCTGAGGGCACTCTCGCAGCCTCCCGAGGTCGACCCGGACGAATACCTCAAGCCGCCCGTTCTGCGCGATGTGATGTGGCAGGTCCTGCCGGAGAAGGTGCGCGGCGTGACTGTCGGGCCCGACGGGCGGGTCTGGTGGGAGTTCAGGACCCCGCCGGGGAGAATACGCTACGAAGACATCCGTGAGGTCATCGAGGAACAATTCCATAGTGAATCGCCGGTGACAATCAGCGCGCGCCCCGTTCTCTTCGAGCCGGGCGGCCGCGTGTGGTTCTCGTTCAACCATGGCTACTACCTATGTGGCTACGACGGTCAGCGTTGGATCGAATATCAGGAAAAGCAGTATCCAAGATCGTGGGGCGTGTGCCCCAATCACGGCCGTCGCGGATACAATTATGTCATACAGGGGCAAGCCTTCTTCCTGGCGGCTCGGGGTGTGCGCACTTTCGATCCTCAAACCGAAACGCTGTCTTATCAACCGATCTTAGAGAAGAACACCGCCATGCGCCACCTTGTGCCCGAGCCCGACGGTGCGGGAATCCTGGCCTGGTACGCGCCCCGCCAGAAAACGCCGCTCCTCTGGCGCTGGCGCGACGACGAGTGGACGCAAATAGCCCTGCCGCCGGACGTCGACTCGCAAAGGGTTGCAGGCATAGCGGCGGCCGAAAACGGCATCTGGATCGACGAGCAGGATACGCCGTCCACGTGCTATCGCGCCAAGAAGCTCGGCCTCACCACGCACACCGGGCTCAGGTTCATCCCGTTCGATCCGGAAGGCTTTGAAAAGGACAAAAAGCAGGACGGCGACAAACATTTCGCCGCGGGTCCGTATACCGTCAAAGGCGTCATGCTCGATTTTTACGATACACTCGATACAACTTACGTCCGCGCGAAAGAGATTCTCGCGCTGGGCAATCCGCTCGGCCCGGGCATGCTGATAAAGCAGCGCGAAGGAAAAGTGTCCGTCGTGCTCGGAGAACGTTTCGCAGAGCCATGGGAGAAGCGACGGTACTTCGACGAGCCCGACTCCGGCCCCATACTCGTTGCAGAGAAACAGGCAGTCTGGTTCCCCGGCAGGAAGGGAGGCGAGCCGGCGCAACTCTACAGCCTGAAGGACGGCCACCTGCTGGCCACGATGCGCGACGAGAATTTCCGCTGGGTGCACGCCGCATTGCCCGACGGTCCCGTGATCGCCCGGCACCCAACAAAGACAAACGAGTACTCGATGGCGGCTTTCAAGCCAGGCGCCGAAGACGACCGCAATCTCCTCCACTGCAAGAGAACCGAGATGAAGCGAGGGGCATTCTGTGTTGCGGCCGACGGAACTGTATGGACAGAAGCGATCGGAAGCCCCGAGGGGCAAGCGGCAGGCGGAGCCTTTATCGCACGCTTCGATGGCCGGCAGTGGAAGCCTGCTGAGCCGATCGGCGACATGCGCAACGTCCAATCGTTCCTGCCCGGGCAAAACGGCGAGCTGCTTGTAAAAGCCAAGAGGAGGTTCTTCTTCGTCATCGGAGACAAGCTCTACACAGACCAGGACCTCGAAGCTCTCATTGTGGCCCACAGAAAAGAATTCGCTGCAGCATATTTCATGAGCGCCCACCTCCTGCACGGATCGCTGTTCACTTATTACAATAGGAGCTTCAGCGTCGTGGCCGACAGGGAGGAGAACATCTGGTTGCACCGCCGCGATCCCAACTCCCTCAAGGTGCTTACGGGCGACGGGTGGCTGGATGCCGAGGCCCCTCTGCGCAAGATGGGATCGCCCGACACAAGGGTGAGGTTCATCGCCGGTATCGGCGACGGAAGAATGGTTTACCTCACGGACTTCCGTTCAGCACGTGACAATGGCGTGTCGTGTTACGGTGAAGTGTCCGATGGCCAGATCGTTCTTGCACCCGCCCCACGCTACGAAGACTCAAGAACAAGCTATCCAAGGGTGAGAGATCACGACAACGCCCTGTGGATCATGTTGCGGCAGCCTGCGGGCGAACGTTACGGCCGCCCGGCATATCGCAAGACGCTTTTCCGGCTGTTCGGCGACCGCGAGCAGGAGGTTCCGCTCGGGACCGGTTATCCGGTTCTGTGCGACGTGAACGGCAGCGTGTGGTTGTGGACCGGCGTCACCAGGAACCGCGGAACCTTTGACATCTGGGCCCAAGGGAAGCTGCCCCAGGCAGTCACCATACCGGGAATGAGGCACCATTTACTCTCGGACCGGCCGGGATCGGTCTTCGCTTGGAGCACCAATGGCATCTATCACCTCACCGCTGAAGACCCCGATCAGCCGGCAAAGTACAGTGTGAAGACGCTCTATTCCGTCGACGGCCTGAAAGGCGAAGTTCAGCGCGTTGAATACAGCAGCTTGGGGTATATGGTAGTGCATGCGCGAGAACACGAAATGCTTGAATCGGGCGGCAGCCGATCAAGGCGTTTCCTCTACCTAATCAAGCTCCCCCAGCCGGAGGAGGAATGAAACAAGACAAGGAGGATGTCATGAAAGGAATGAAAGGACAAGCACTCGCCGTGTCCGTCGCTGTCGCGATTCTGGCGCTTGCGTGTCCCGCATCGCTTGCCATTGAGGCCGTCGACAATTTCCAGCCGCCGGTGCTTCGCGATGTGATGTGGCAGATCCTGCCCGATAACATCCGATCAGTTTTCGTCGGTCCGGATAAGCGAATCTGGTGGCAGCTCGATCATGGCACGCAGAGGCCGTCGGTTAGGGAGATTCGGGAAATAATAGAGGGCCAGTTCGGCAGTGAATCGCCGGTGATTTACGCGGCGCGCATAGTTCTGTTCGAGCCCGGCGGGCGGGTGTGGTTTATCACACCCCACGGCTTTTATCTCCTCGGGTACGATGGCGAGCGCTGGATTGAACGCGAAGGGCTCCCTATTCTTGTCGGAAGCTGCCCGGATCACGGACGCTACCTCAATAGGGGTTACAATTGCATTTTGCAGGAAAGGGCTTTCTTCCTGGGCGCGAGCGGCGTGCATTGCTTCGATCTGAAGGCCGAGACCTGGACCTATCAGCCCTTTGTGCTCGGCTTCTCAGATCGGGCGCTGCTTCTTCCGGAACCCGATAACCAGGGGCTCGTCGCATACTATGGCGAAAGTTTTGGCCGGGATGGCAGGGCCGATAAATCCCTGGTCCTTCAGCGCTGGCGAGATGGGGCCTGGGCGCCGATACCGGTCCCTGCCGACGTCTCCACTGACAGGATCGCGGGCGTCAAGGTCGTGAAAAACGGGCTTTGGATCGACGAGCAAGATGCAAGTTCGAGCCGCCGCGATCGGAAGGGCGAGGGCCCCAAGCAGCGCACAGGCCTGAGATTCATACCCTTTAATCCGGATGACGACCGCGCTGACCCCGATCCGGATAACGGCGCCGCGTTCGTTCTTGGTCCCTACCGGGCCAAAGGAGCTCTACTGGATTTCTACGACGGCAGCGGTACGGTTTACTTCAATGCGCGACAAATCGTCAAAGAAGGAGAATCTGTCGGCGCCGGCATGTTGGTCAGAGGCAAGGCCGGCGGTATCTCCTTACTGCTCGGAGAACGCTTCGCAGAACGGGCCAGGTACTGGTACAGCGACCACGACTCCGGCCCGGTCGGCGTGGCCGGGCAAGAGCTTGTTTGGATGCCAGGGGTGCGGTTCGGTGCGCCGTCGCAACTCTACAGCCTGGAGGACGGCTCCGCTCTCGCCACCATGCCCGACGAGAGATTCCGCTGGCTGCATGCGGCCCGGGACGACGGCACCGTTTTTGCCTCGCAGTACTGCTTCGGGGGCGCCGACAACACCCACCCTATAGCCGTATATAAACCTGGCGCTGAAGACGACCGCGTCATCCTCGAAAGCCAGAAAATCAAAGCCAGGCGGCTATGTATCACATCAGACGGATCTGTGTGGGCGGCGGGTACCGGTCGCGGGGTGCTTCGGTTCGACGGCGAACGCTGGCATTCTCCTGAAGCATTCAAGGATGCAACACAAGTAACATGGCTTATCCCCGGGCGCAACGGCGAAATGCTTGCCGAAGCGGGTGGCGGGGTCCTTTTTCTGGTGGGCGAGCAACTTTTCAGGGCAAAGGATCTCGAAACGCTGATTGCCGACCACAAGAAGGAATTTGCAGAAGCCTTTTTCATGGGCAGCCCAAGTCCCCGGCGCGGGAGCATTGTAGCGGATAAGGCACGGAACATCTGGCTGTGTCGGAATCATTACGGCCCCGGCGCTCTGAAAGTGCTCGCAGGAGATGCGTGGCTGGACGCGACCGACTTGCTCCGGAAAATGGGATCGACCGATGGGAATATGCTGTACATCGCCAGCGTCGGGGATGGTAGTATGATCTATGCCACGGACCTCAAGACGGAAAGCATGGACGACAGATCGTTTTACGGTGAGGTAGTGGACGGCCAACTGGTCTTCACCCCGGCGCCTCACTGCAATGAGGAGCGCTACATACACCTCCGCGTCACGGACCACAATGGCGGCACGTGGATCCCCGCTGAGTTTACGGTCCGCAACACTGGCGGCGGGGGCGGAGTCTTCGGCCAGATAGCATACCGGTTACTCGGAAACTTCGAGGAGGAGTATCTGGTCAACGCCGGCTGGCCCGTGCTGTGCGATCAAAGCGGCAACGTGTGGCTGACGCGAGTCTGGGATGACAAGGGCGCTCTGTTCAACATCTGGTCTGAGGGGAAGCTTGCCCATTCCATTACCATACCCGGTGCGAGGGTATACAACGTGAGTAGGTTGGTTTCCGACCGCCCCGGGTCGGTATATGCATGGAGTCTTACGGGAATCTATCACCTCACGGCTGACGATCCGGCTCGCCCGGCTGAGTATACCATAAAGGAGCACTATTTCGCCGGGTCGATAAAGGGGACAATCAAGTATGTTGGATACAGCAGCCTCGGGTACATGGTGATGCACACGTCCAAGTTCCTCTACCTCATCAAACTCCCCCCGCCGGAGGAGGAATGACAGTCACGGCTTGTAACCGATCGCTCCCGCGAACTCCTCCCATGTCGTTTGCGGGCGGAGGTTGCCTTGCCGGTGGCCGGGGCGCTCGTCGAGGCTGCCGTACCCCAGGGTGATCTCGCCGGTGGCTACGCCCGGCGCCAACACGTGGAAATCGCTGCTGAAACTGAATGAACAGAACGGCCGATCCGCGCCCGATCGTATGCTCGCGGCCAGCGATACCCACCGCGCGGTCGTCTCCTCCGTGTCGCGGGCGTTGTTCACTTCCACACCGTCGATGTGCCCCGCCTCGAAAAGCTCGCGGGCCAACCCCTCCGCTTCATCGAAACTCATCTTGCCCTTCGTAGTCAGCTCGATCGGATGCGCCAGCACCGTGATGCAGCGCAGGCCCGCCTCGCGGATCGCACGGACCTGCCCGGCGACTGTGTCGATGCTCACCGCCGGACCGTGAGGCGGCAGTTTCTTGAGCGCCGGCGTCACCACCCTCGTATTGAACACCCGCGGATCGTGGATGCCGAGCGCGTCGCGGCGCTCCTGCGACAGCCGCTTCAGGCCCAGCACCGCGATCGTGCCGGGATAAAACGGTTCCTGCCCCGAGTACCACTCCGCGATCTCGGGCTCCGTGATGTCGTCTTGCGAGCCGTTCTCATGCAGGAATTCGTTGACCGCCGGCACAATGGCCAGCGTCCGGCGGTGGGTGTCGTCCTGAATCCCCCTGAGGTACGCCTTCAGCCCCGCCGTTGCGTCGCCGAGCAGGAATTCCACGGCGCCGGTCGTCTCGGGTAGGTACGCGAGAATCTCCAGCCCCGACCGGCCCGTGCTGAACTCCACCCCGCACACGACGTCGATGCCGATCTCCCGCCCCTCGCGGACAGCTTCCTCGATGCCAGAGACATTATCGTGATCGGTCACCGCCACGGCGCGCAGCCCCATGAGTTTTGCCAGGCGCACGATGCGGCGCGGCTGCAACTGCCCGTCGGAGAAGGTCGAGTGCGTGTGGAGGTCCGCCTCAACAGGACTCAGCGTTGCGCGGATTTGTGGCAGGGCGATTCCCTGCCGCTCGAGGCGCGTTATCATCTCGACATACGAATCGCACGCCGCCAGCGGCCCCTTGATCGCGTAGAGCAGATCGGCCGTCTTCTGGTAATCTTGCAAGCTTTTGTCAGTCATATTCAAGCAATGATGGTGGGAGGGAAACTCTTTGAAAAGAGTTTTCCCCAACGCCTTTTCCGAAAGACGCCCCCCTTCAGAAACTTTTCGGCTGTTACAGCAGCCGTGCCGGCTCCTGCCGGCACGGCAGAAAAGTCTTTGGAAAGGGGTCTGGGGGAAAGCCTTTCTTCAGAAAGGTTTCCCCCAGAAAGGTTTTCTCCCGCATGGTACGCCCGCTCAGGGAAAATCATGCGAGAAGGGAAACGCCATGACGTCCGCGATTGTTTCCTTGCCGGCGAGGACCATCACCAGGCGATCGACGCCCGCCGCCACGCCACCCGCGGGCGGCATGCCGATCATCAGGGCGTCGAGCAGGCGCTCGTCGATGGGATGCTCGGCCTCGCCCATCTCTCGGCGCTGCTGCTGCTCGTCGATGAAGCGGCGCCGCTGCTCGTCGGGATCGTTGAGCTCGGTAAAGCCGTTGGCGATCTCGATGCCGCCGATGAAAAGCTCGAACCGCTCAGCCACCGACGGGTCGGACTCCTTCCGCTTGGCGAGGGCCGCCATCGACGCCGGGTACTCGGTCAGGAACACAGGCTTGTTCGCGCCGAGGCTTGGCTCGATGGCCGACAAGAAGACCTTGTAAAAAACATCCGCCCACGAATCGCCGTCGGAGATACTGCTCACGCCCGCACCGCGCGCCGCCTCGCGAAACGCCTGGGGTTCGTCTTCGGCCGGCAGCTCGATATCCGCGAAATCACGGAACACCTCACGCACGGTGATCCTCCGCCACGGCGGTGCAAAGTCAATCTCCTTCCCGCGGAATCTCACGATTGAAGACGCCGGGCGGCCCGCACCGGCCGTCTGTGCGAGCCTCTCGCCGAGGCGCTCCAGGTCCGCCATGATAGCGTCGGCATCGGCGTAGGCCCTGTACCACTCCAGCATGGTGAATTCCGGGTTGTGCAGGCCGAAGCTCTCGCCGTTTCGATAAGAGCGGCAGATCTGGAAAATCCGTTCGAAACCCGCCGCCATCATACGCTTCATGTGGTACTCGGGAGAGGTCGGCAGGAAAAGGCGCCGCCCGCCGCCGCCTGAATCGGTGCAATACTCCGTGGCGAACGCCCGCAGGTGGGGTTCGATCCCCGGCGACGCGACGAGCGAGGGCGTCTCGACCTCCAGAAAATCCTCCTCGGCGAAAAAACTCCTGATCTCGGCTGTCAGGCGCGCCCTCAGACGCAGGGCCGCCCGCAGATCACTGTCGAAGCGGCGGAAATCGGCGTTCGCCTCCGGCGGCGCCAGGGCTTTCGCCAGCACGCGGACCGCGCGAGCCGCCCCCGACTCAAACGCGACCTCCACGATGTCGCCCGGCGAAGCCGATTCCGCGTCGAACGCCAACGTCAGTTCCGCGAGCCCGCTCTCATCGCAGACCACGATCGTATGTGAGCTGACGCGCGCGACGCGCCCGCACACGAACCCCCGACGGGTGGAATGCGCTTCGGCTGCATTGTGGCTTCGATTACACCGGGAAGGGTAATTCATAACGTCAGGCGCGCGCAACATTGAAACCGGCGGCTGTGCTGGGGGAAACCTTTCTGAAGAAAGGTTTCCCCCAGACCCCCTTCCAAAGACTTCTTCGCTGCCGTGCCGGCAGGAGCCGGCACGGCTGTAACAACCAAGAAGTCTCTGAAAGGGGGTGTGAGGGGAAAGTTATGCCCCGGAGGGGCAGCGCAACATTAGCCCACGGCGTGAGCCGTGGGGAAAGGTATAGGCGGAAACGACAAGCCACGGAGTGGCGACACAAGGACCTGAACCCCAACGGGGCGAAGCTAGCCCACACGCACAGGGGCGCCAAACAAATGCTTCTTTTCAAAGAGTGTCCCTCCAACCATCGTTGCTCGAAAACGTTTCAAACAATCGCTGTGACGCCGTGCATGCACAGCTCCTGAACCGTCAAAACATAAGAAAGACCACAATACTTATCGCACCCTTAACGCCGGGCCTTCTTTTGTTTCGCCGTTTTCTTCTTGGGCTCTTTCTTAACGGACGCGACGTATTCCTTGATGAGCTTCTCCGCGGCCTCTTTGTCCTCGATGAGCACTATCACTCTGCCCCATCCTTTCGCAGTGCTCTCGTAGCCGTCGAAGGCGGGGTCTTGGCTGGGGCTTACCATCGCCGGGATGCCCGCCTCCTGCAGCAGGTCTTCGAAAACCTGCCCTTGGAGAGCGCTCTCCACCTCGCGGACCACGCACGTCCTTTCTTCCTTACCCATTTCTCATACCTTTAGTTGAGCTGTTTGTCCGAGTGATTCTGCGTAACGTTTGCGAACCGGCTCCACCTGCTCGGCGATGAATCGCTGCACCTGCTGCGGCGCCAAGCCGATGAACCGCTGCGGATCGGCAAGGTCCGGTATCCGGTCGCGGATTCCCGCAAATGCCGGATCGGCCATCAGTCTGTCAAGGAGGTCGTTTGCCTGACCCTCTTCCTTCACGCGCCGCGCCGCCTCCTGCGAGTGCGTGCGGATTCGCTCGTGAAGTTCCTGCCTGTCGCCCCCCGCCTGCACGGCCGCCATCAGTATAGCTTCGGTGGTCATGAAGGGCAGTTCCCTGTTAAGGTGCGCCCGAACAACATTCGGATACACCACCATCCCCTCGGCCACGCTCAGGCAGAGGTTCAGAATGCCGTCGGCCGCCAAAAAGCCTTCCGACAGCGACAGCCTCCGGTTCGACGAGTCGTCTAGCGTGCGCTCCATCCACTGCGCCGCGGCGGTGTGGGCGGCGTTTTGGGCGTTGCCGATCACGAACCGGGCCAGCCCGCAGATCCGCTCGCAGCGCATCGGGTTGCGCTTGTAGGCCATCGCCGACGAGCCGATCTGCTTCTTCTCGAACGGCTCCTCGATCTCCTTCATGTTCGCAAGCAGGCGGATGTCCGTCGCCATCTTCGACGCCGAAGCAGCCAGCCCGGCCACAGACGCCAGCACCTGCCAGTCGATCTTGCGCGTATACGTCTGCCCGGTGATCGTCAGGCGTTTGTCGAAACCCATCTTTTCGGTGACGATCCGGTCGAGCTGCTCCACCTTCTCCGCGTCGCCGCCGAACAGCTCGAGGAAACTGGCCTGAGTGCCCGTTGTGCCCTTCACGCCGCGGAACGGCAGGCTCTCGACGCGGTATTCCAGCTCGGCAAGGTCCATCACGAAATCCTGCAGCCACAGGCACGCCCTTTTGCCGACCGTGGTGGGCTGAGCCGGCTGAAAATGCGTGAAGCCCAGGCAGGGCAGGTCCTTGTAGCGGGTCGCGAAGCCGCCCAGCAGATCAATCGTCGCCGCCAGCCGTCGGGCCAGCAGGCGCATCGCCTCGCGGAGGATGATCAGGTCCGTATTGTCGCCCACGAAGCAGCTCGTGGCGCCCAGGTGGATGATCGGCTTGGCCGCGGGGCACTGGCGGCCGAAGGCGTAGACGTGTGCCATCACATCGTGCCGCACCTCGGCTTCGCGCTCTTTGGCGACGTCGTAATTGATGTTGTCCTGGAACCGCCGCATCTCGGCGATCTGCTCTTCCGAGACGTCGAGGCCCAGCTCACGCTCCGCCTCGGCGAGGGCGATCCAGAGCTTCCGCCACGTGCGGAACTTGAAGTTCGGCGAGAAGATCGAGCACATCTCCGGCGTGGCGTTGCGCTCGGCCAACGGGCTCACGTAGGTGTCGTAATTATCGGCCATGATTTCGACTTTCAAGGATGTCCGTTGTCTGCCGCGTCACGAGTTCAGCACGGTTTTTCCGGCGCGCAGGCGCTGATAGTGAAAAAGATACTGCTGCGCGTAGCCCGCATCGGGTCCGAATATTTCCGCCGCGGCACTCCTGATCTCCTTCTCGTTGTTCCCGCAGCCGGGAAACAGCTCCAGCATCGCCCGCGTCACCCACACGTCCACCGGGAAAGCCTCGCGGAAGCCCAGCGAAAACAGGCACACGCAGTCGGCCACCTTGTCGCCCACGCCCGGCAGTTTTTTGAGCTCTTCCCGTGCGGACACATAGCTCATCCGCGCCACGCGCCTCAGCAGGCCCGGGGTGCAGATGCTATCAGTCCGGGCCAGGTATTCCGCCCGGTATCCCACGCCCGTACGGCGCAGCACGTCGAGGTCGCTCAGGCTGCCGTGCGGCGGGAAGGCGTAGTCGGAATGCCCGTCGCAAGACACCGGCCTGCCCAGCAGCTCAGACATGAGGTCCAACGAGTGAGTGATCTTGGGGATATTGGACCTCGTCGAGCAGATGAAAGAAACGAGGCATTCCCACGGATCGTGCCCGACAATGCGCAGGCCGCGACAGGCCCGGATCGCCGGCCGCAGCTCGGTTATGCGGCTCAGCCGTTTCAGGGTGCCCGCAAGATCGTGGTCCAGGCCGAGGAACCGCCGCACGAGGCCCTCGCCCGCCCCGCCAAACTCCAGCCGCCCGTCGCGCTGCTTCAGCCAGAAAAGCTTATCGCGGCGGCACACGAAATACCGGTCGTCGATTTTCCTGTAACGAAAAACCTGCCCGCTGGCCAGCGTCTGGTCCAGGTCGAGCAAATCGATTCTGATAGATTTCTGCGAAGGCATTACGAGCGGGCTCCCGCTGATGCTCACGCCCCGCGCGCCGCCGCCTCGCCGTGACGCACCAGGATCAGGCGCGCCGCCGATTCGGTCTGTCGTATTGTTTGCACGCCCGACAACATGACCACGTTGCCGCAGTCGCACTGCACCGTCCTGCCGAATTGAAACAGCGTCGCATCGTGCTCACGGCCGCATTTTTCGCACCTGATTGCGATGAATTTTCCGCCACCAGTATGATACTCGACGAAGGCGCCCGAATCAAGTTCGTTTCGCGGCTCACCTTTCACGTCCTCGGCTCGCGGGAGCCGAGCCCGATCACGGAATCATGGGTAATGATCAGCAGAAAGCCATCCACTACCTTCAACGCGTGAACGGTCTTGTCTTTGAGGGCGATTTCCTGGATGACCTTGCCTGAGGTCTTGTCGAGCACCAGCACCTTCGACGGTCCCGTTGCCAGATTCCGCGGGTCCGCCTGGTTGAGGGCGACCACCACGTGCGAATCGGTGACGAGCACGCCGGTGGCGTAAGGCATGCCGTCGACCGCCAGCCGCCATTTGCTCCGGCCCGTCTCGATAGAAAATGCCTCGATATGTGCTTCGGCCTCTCCGATAGCCCTGGAGCAAACGTAGAGGCCGTCCTCGTCGACCGCGACCTTTTGAAGGACAAGTCCGCCGCGGGGCGCCAGCGACCACAGCGATCTGCCGGTGTCAGCCTCGATCACTTCCACGCCGAGGTTTTCCGTGGCCGCCATGATCAACTCCTTGCCGTGCTTCTCGGCCGAGGGGAGTCGCCTGAAGGCTTTCAGCTCCGCCGCGCCGACGTGCCGTGCCCAGATTCGGCGTCCTGCCTTCTCGCCGTCGCCCGTGATGCCGTAGCAAAAGATATCGCGGCCGATCGCAACGCAAATCCTGCCACCGGCCAGCTCGATCAGCCCTAGAGGGGCCCCCCTGGCGTTATTCGGGCCGATGCTCGCGATCTCCGAGCCATCGACCAGCGAATAGCACGTCACGTACACCTCGTGCCCCGTTTCGGTCTCGATCACCACCGCCACATCGCCAACGACATGGGGATCGGATACCGGCCTGCGGCCCAAGGAGCGCTTCCACAACTCGCGGCCCGTGGCAATGTCCCACAGGGCTGCCTCGTTGTCCTTGCGAATGGTCTGGCCCGGCCGCCCGGGGATAATGAGCCTTTCGACGGAGCCCGGGGTGAGGCTCAGCAGTTTTTTCTCTCGGACGATAGCCAGTCCGTCGCGCGGGGTCGGCTGTGTAGGGCTGAACGGCTCGTAGGCCCCGACGCCGGCCGGGAACTTCCGGATCACCTGCCCGGTGACCGGATCAAGACACTGAATGAATCTGTCGCGCGAGATGACCATCCCCCTTCCCCGGTCGTCAGACTCTTCTTCCTGCGGGCCGACCGCGGCCATGCCCGCGAAGAAAACCTGGTAGCCGCGTATGGCGTCTTGCCTCATGACCGGCCGCTCGCCGAGCTTTACCCTTAGAGCCATTTGGCGGCCACGACGCAGCACCTTGACCTTCACCTGCTTGCCCGACGGAGTGTTGCCGCAGATGCGTATCAGCGTCGCGGTGTCGTCCACCGGCGCGCCGTCGAACTCGACTATCCTGTCTCCTCTTTCAAAACCCGCCGCCAGTGCCGGGGTTTCGGGAAGAACGTCGAGGATTTCGGTGCCGGGGACTTGCGGGCCCGGATCGTGAAGGCTCACCCCGAGCCAGCCGGCGGAATTCTTCCAGGCAAGCGAGCCGTCGTGCGCCCGCCGGCATTGGATGTTCTTGCCCTGAATGGCATAAAAGAGCCCGCTCAGTGCGTCGCCCGCCGCGGCTGATCCGCCGATCGTGAATACATCGGCCGGCTGCGCGAAACCCTCGGCAACATCGATCTTGAACGACCACCTTCGCTCCAGCGGGGGGAAGATATTCGCGCGGGCCGGCAGAGCCCCGTGCGCGGCTATTCCCTGCCTCTCAAGGCACAGCGTCAGCAGATCGCGGGCCTCGTCGGCTTGTGCCGCCTCCGGCCGGCGGCGCAGCAGAAGGGCAAGGTATCCGCCGGCTGCCGGGTAGTTTTCCTCGTTGATCGCCCGCTTTGCCACCGTGAGGAGGCATTGGGCAAGGGACCTGCTGTTGGGAAACTCGCGCAGGATTCGGCGCGCGGCCGCTGCGTTGTCGGGCGCCGTTCTCAGCACTTCTTCTACTTTCGCGTCGTACGCAGCGTAGTGCTCGCGGCCGTACCGTTTGAGGAGTTCTGCGATCCTGGCCTCGGCAAAGGCCCGAGCCTGCACAAACAAGTATCCGTCGGGATGAAAGTATTCTTTGGAGTACTCCGTGATAATCGTCTGGAGGGCGTCGATCGCGGACGTGACGTCGCGAAGTGCAGTGTGCGTTTCGGCGATCTTGACGCGGGCCTGCAGCTCGGCCTCACGGTGCGGCGCCCGGCCCAGCGCCTGCCGGAAGCCGGCAAGAGCCTTCCCGAAGCTCGCGTCGGCCGTCGCCGAATCTCCCATGTCCATGTACAATGTAAACAAGTCGCCCAGGATCGTCTTGGCCAGTCGCTTGCGGCCGCCTTCGCGCACAATGATCTCATGGGCGATTTCATACTCGCGGACGGCTTCGGCATACTGCCCCTGCCACACGTAATACGAGGCCAGCTCGGCGCGCAGAACCGGGCTGTTCGGTGTTTTCTTCAGCTTGGCCAACACCTGTTCCGGATCAACGCGTTCGTCGTAGACCTGAACGCGATCCTCCCCGGCAATGACGAGCTTGCCATCAGTGATCAGGAGGTTGCCCGACTGCACGATGCCTTGGAGATCCTTCTGCAGGGCGAGCCACTCGCTCCAGGAGGCATACGGGCGCTCGACACCCGCAAACCGACCCGTTTCGAGGCGGACGAGCTCGATGCCCGCCTTCGTGGGGCAAAGTGCAAAATCCTCGGCCAGTACGCCCCGGCCGGAGGGTTCGCCGTCCAGGGAGTGCGACCACCGGCTGCTGCCATCCACCGAAATACTCGCGACCCGACTGCCGCTCACAACAATACTGCCATCCTTTACACCCAACAGGTAGCTATAGTCGTTACCAAGCGGATGCCGCCATTCGAGCTTGCCGGTGCCCGTGTCGATCGCGTGGAGGAATTCCGAAGCGGTCGGCAGCAGGTAGAGCTTGCCGTCGCTGATGATCGGGGGATTGTTGGGCCTGGTACGACTTGTATAATAACGACCCGGTGCGAGATTTCGCGGGATCTGCTCGTAGACGTTCTTCCAGAGAACCCGGCCCGTGTCGGCATCGACGGCCGCAACCACTCCCACATTCAACGCGAGGTACACTATGCCGTCCTTTTCGGCCGGCATTTCAGCGGCCCCATTGCCGGTGCGGTAGTTGGACCTCAGGCTGGCCGCGCCCGCGCAGATGAAGGTTTTCCACAGCAGGTCACCGTTTTCGGCATCGAAGGCGCACAGATAGATGTCTTCGCCCGGCGCCCGCATCGCTCCCACGAAAAGCTTGTCGTCAGACACAATCGGGGCGGACGTGAACGACAGCAACCTGACTTCGTTGTCTTTTTCCGCCCCTCCGCCACGCTCCCACGCCACGCGGGGCTTGCCCTTTTCCGGCCTGGCGTCGAGCGCAACCAGCTTGAAACGATAGACCATCCGCTGATCGTCGTAGCACACCTGCAGGACGTTTGCATAGACTTTGTCGCGGACGGCTGTGAGGAAAAGCGACCCCTTGTTCATCGCGTAATACGGCATGCGGTTGAGGGGACGACCCCTGCGGTCGAGTAGCTCCTCACGGTGCGCCCACAATTCCTCGCCGCGGAGAATATCTCTGGCGGCCACGGAAGTCTGCGTGCGGTAATACACAACGCCTCCCAGCGCGACCGGCCGGCAGACCATCTTGGGTGCCAGGGGTCCGCCCGGGCGGGCGACTTCGCGCGGGCGACCGGGCCGGGTGTTTTGTTCTTTTACCTGTTGATACCAGCGCAGCCTGCCGGGCAGCGCCACTTTCCCCGGCGAGCGCGAATGTGAATTGTTGCCGCCGAAGGTTCCCCAATTCGCCGGGGCCGGTGGCCTGGCCCGCAATGCCTTCACGGCCTCGGCCCACTGCATGACCTTGTCCTTCGGGACCCCTGACCCGGGCGATTTCACAAAATCCAGAATGCCGTCGGCCCGATCCACCTGCCCCAGTGCCCGCAGGCAAGCCGCGGCCTTCACGAGGATGAGCATCGGGGAGAATCCCGGCCGGGCGCCGGCGCGCAGGCGCGAGAAAAGCAGCCGGCAGGTGGCGAGCGCTGATGCGTAGTCGCCCTGCTCCAACTGCAGATCCGCGGCGTCCTTGAGACACTGCAAGGCAACGGAAGAGATCGGATAGCGGTCCGCCGCCTCGCGAAGGAGCCCCGGCGATTTCATTCCGAGTGCGTTGTCGTAAAGGGCGAGCGCCGCGGCGTCGTGAAGCGTCCTGTAGGTCTTTATCGCTTCAGGAGGCAGCGAGATCATTCGGCGGCGGCAGTATTCGTGGACGGGGACGTATACGCCCTCGGTGGCCGGGAAGTCGGAGCCGACCCCGTCGTCGATCAGCACCTGGTAAGCGGTGAGGGCGTCGGACCATTTGCCCTGTGCGCGGTACTTTTCTGCCGTGCGAAGCACCCTGACCGCGCGGTCGTCCGGCTCACTGAGGAATATTCCCGCAGGAAGAGGGAGGTCCCCCTCGGGCAAAGGCGCGGCCGGAAGCTCCGGCGCGTCAAGAAGCTCGCGGGCCTCGGACAAAAAAGCCTCGTCGAGCGTAGACTCCGGGCCGTCGACCTCGGCAGACCCGAAGGCGACAAGGGACAGCGCCGCCAGAGCGGGCAGGAGTACTAACAATCTGTGCACCACGGTCAGTGAGCCCTCAGAGAGCATTGCAGAAAAAGCCGACACATTCCCTGTCGGCCGCCGCACAACGCGCAGTCATGCGGCATTCCATGTTCTAACATTATACCAAAGCCTGTGGCGCCTGTGCAAAAATAAAAGGGGGGCGCGTGCGCTTGTTTTTCCGGCCTCAATTCTGCCAGTCTCCACGCTTTGGGCCTTGATTTCTGACGCGTTTGTGACTAAAATGACGCTTCCGGCATCGATTGTTATTGTCGGACCGCCCTTCTCTTCAATTCAGGGAGTACAAATGCCGCCCACAAGCACAAGCAAAATCATGCAGAAAGCGTGGAACGCACGGACCGTTGTCCCGGCGTTCAACATCCCCTTCCTGCCCATGATGGTGTCGGTTGTCGAGGCACTGCGAGACGCACGAACTTTCGGCCTGATAAGCGTGGCCCGTCTCGAGTGGGAAAAACTCGAGTCCGGCAGCCCGCGCGCGATTTACGAAGAATATCAGCGCGTGAAGGACGAACGCTACACGCGCCTGCACCTCGATCACGTGCCCGTCATCGATGAGGACGGGCTGCGCGTCGATCACGAGTCGATAATCGCCGAGGCGATCGACCTGGGCTACCAGTCGGTGATGGTCGACGGCTCGCGTTTGCCGCTGGACGAGAACATCGCGGAGAGCGCCCGCGTTGCCGAAATGGCGCACGCAGCGGGCATACCCGCCGAGGCCGAGCTGGGGGCAGTGCTCGGGCACGAAGCCGGCCCCATGCCCCCATACGAGGAGCTGTTTGCCTCGGGGCGCGGGTTCACCGACCCCGACGAGGCCGCGCGATTCGTGAAAGAAACCGGCGTCGACTGGCTCTCGGTCGCCGTGGGGAGCGTTCACGGAGCGATCTCGGCGGCGAAAAGGGCAGAGAAAAAAGTAGCCGCGCGACTCAACGTCGAGCAGCTCGACAAAATCCGCCGGGCCACCGGGGTGCCATTGGTCCTGCACGGCGGCAGCGGAATTCCCAAGGAATGCATCCTCGATGGCATCCGACACGGGATCGCCAAGATCAACATCGCCACAGCCATCCGACAGCCATTCGAGGCGCTGCGCGGCAAATCGATTGAAGAAGCACAGCAAGCCGTGTACGAAACCGTGCGCAAGCTTGTTCGAGACGAATTGGACATTGAGGGGTCCGCCGAGGTGGTCAATCCGCCGTCGGGCCCGTGAACATTCCTGCAGGCACGTTGAATGAGAGGTGATTATGAGCAACGACAAGAAATCGAGATTTGCGGTCTTTTTCGGCAACCGGGGGTTCTTTCCGGCGTCGCTGCAGGCCGACGCCCGCCGCGAGATGGGCGACGTCCTCGCTGCCCTGGGCCATGAAACGCTGATGATGGACGAGCAGGCTACGCGGTACGGAGCAGTCGAGACCGTGGCCGAGGGCGAGGCCTACGCCAATTTCCTCCGGGAAAACCGCGGCAAGTTCGACGGCGTGATCCTGTGCCTGCCGAACTTCGGCGATGAAACCGGCGCCGTGGCCGCACTCAAGGACGCCGGCGTGCCGATCCTCGTGCAGGCATATCCGGACGAGCCCGACAAGATGGCCCCCGAGCTGCGCCGCGACGCGTTCTGCGGCAAGTTCTCGGTAATGGACGTCTTCTGCCAGTACGGCGTGGCCTTCACGGCACTCACGCCGCACACCGTCCATCCCAAGAGCGACAAGTTCGCGGCGAACGTCGATTACTTCGACCGCATGTGCCGAGTCGTGTCGGGGCTCAACGAGATGGTCGTCGGCGCGATCGGCGCCCGCACCACAGCCTTCAAAACGGTGCGCATCGATGAGCTGGCCCTCCAGAAACACGGCATCACGATGGAGACGTTCGACCTGTCGGATGTCTTCGCGCGGATGAACGCACTCGACGACAGTGACGACAAGGTCAAGGCCAAGGCCGACCGGCTGCGGGAATACACGTCGTGGGCCGACGTGCCGCGCAACGCCTTCGACACCCTGGTGCGGCTGGGAGTCGCCATCGACGACCTCGTCGAAGAATGCAGCCTCGACGCCGTAGCCATCCGCTGTTGGATCGAAATGCAGCAGCAGCTTGGCATCTCGCCCTGCGTGCTGCTGAGCGAGATGAACGACCGCGGCGTAGTGGCGGCGTGCGAGGTCGACGTCGGAAACGCCGTAGCAATGTACGCCCTCAGCAGAGCATCCGGCGAGGTCGCCACGTGCCTCGACTGGAACAATAACTACGGCGAAGAAGACAACAAGTGCATCGTGTTCCACTGCGGATCCGCCCCCGCCGCCATGATGACCGCCAAGGGCAAGATCACCGACCACGCAATCCTGCTCAACGCGGTCGGCAAGGGCTGCTCCTACGGCTGCAACGTAGGCCGGATCGCGCCCACCGATATGACTTTCGGCAGCCTGATGACCGAGGACGGCCAACTCAAGTTTTACCTCGGGCAGGGGCGGATCACCGACGACCCGATCGCTGCGGACTTCTTCGGCTGCGCGGGCGTCGCCGAGATAGAAGACCTGCAAGACGTCCTCCAGACCATCGGCTACATGGGCCATCGGCACCACGTAAGCGTAACGCCGAGCCACGTGCTCGACCCGACCGCCGAGGCCCTCGCGAAGTACATCGGAGCCGAGGTGACAATAGTATGAGCCTGCTGGGGATCGACATCGGCACAACGGGCTGCAAGGTAGCGGCGTTCTCGGCGGGCGGCCGTTCGCTCGCCGACGCCTACCGCGAGTATGCAACGCTTCACCCGCAGCCCGGCCGGGCGGAGCTCGACAGCCGGGGCGTTCTCGAATGCGTGTGGCAGGCCATCGGCGAGGTCGCCGCACAAACCCGCGGCGATCCCGTAACCGCACTGTGCATCAGCTCCATGGGCGAAGCCGTAACGCCCGTGACCGCCGACCGCGAAATCCTCGACAACTGCATCCTGCACGTCGATATCCGCGGCGCCGAGGAACTCGACGAGCTGCTGCAGGGCACGGATACCGAGTGGTTCTACGAGATCAACCCCAACATCCTCGGCCCCAACTACTCGCTGCCCAAGCTCCTGTGGCTGCGAAAACATCAGCCCGACCTGTACGACCGGGCCGACAAATTCCTGCTGTGGGGCGACCTCGTAGCGTTCATGCTGGGCTGCGAGCCGACCACCAGTTTCTCGCTCGCCAACCGCACGCTGCTTTTCGACATCCGCAAGGAAGACTGGTCGCCCGAGCTGCTCGAGCTCGGCGGCATCGAGCGCGAAAAACTCCCCGACTGCGTGTCCAGCGGCAGCATAACGGGTACCGTCAGCGACGCCATGGCCGAGAAGCTCGGCCTGCCGCGGGGCGTTGCCGTGGTCTCGGGCGGGCACGACCAGAGCTGCAACTCGCTGGGCGCGGGGATATGCAGGGCGGGCAAGGCCATCTGCGGCATCGGGACCGTCGAGTGCATCACACCGGCCTATGATCACATCCCCGAGGGGGGGCAAATGCTCGAGCGCGGCCTCAACGTGGAGCATCACATCCTGCCCGGCCTCTACGTGTCGTTCATCTACAACCAGAGCGGCACCCTCGTGCGGTGGTTCCGCGACACTTTCGCCGCGGCCGACAGCAAAGCCCTGCCGCAGGGTCAGGACATCTACGACGCCCTTGCCGCCGAGATGCCCGAAGGCCCCACCCGCTTGCTCACGCTGCCTTATTTTGAGCCGACTGGCGCGCCGCACTTCATCGCCGACGCCTCGGGCGTGATCGCCGGGCTGAAGATGACCACGACGCGCGGCGAGATCCTCAAATCGATCATGGAGAGCGCCACGTTTTATTTCGTGGAGAGCCTCGACGCCCTCAAGTCGATCGGGATCGACACGTCGAGTTTCGTGGCCACCGGCGGCGGGGCGAAGTCCGACGCCTGGCTCCAGATCAAGGCCGACGTCTTTGGCGTGCCGTTCATTCGCCCGCGGATCACCGAGTGCGGCATACTGGGCGCCGCCATCCTGGCGGGCGTCTCGACGGGCGTCTTCAAAGACCCCGAGGAGGGCATCGCGCAGTTTGTCGAGCACGACCGCGTCTTCGAGCCCGATCAACAACGTCACCGGATTTACCGCGAGCTCCACGGCCGGTACCAGCGGCTGTATCCTGCGGTGAAAGACCTGTTGGGGGAGTTGTAGGGGGGCGGGGACCGTGGTCCGTACCTTGCAGGATCGGTACGGTAGGGGCGGCTCGCGAGCCGCCCTTGAGCCCAAAGGGCGATAGTCTTTAGCCACGGGCGTCAGCCCAATGGCATGAAATTAAGGATATCTATACGCGGTAATGGCTATATGGAAATTCATGGAATTTACATGGGCTCCTTTGTATCCTGTGTGTT
>Ga0114922_10000585_pt1 | contig 34956 bp, 31 predicted proteins | sample AartaG_FD_100975 | JGI IMG/M metagenome (GOLD analysis project Ga0114922, IMG submission 100975) | Deep subsurface microbial communities from Aarhus Bay to uncover new lineages of life (NeLLi) - Aarhus_00045 metaG | ecosystem: Environmental > Aquatic > Marine > Oceanic > Sediment | place... | reverse complement strand
ACCGCACCCGCACCCCGCAACCAGCACACCGCAACCGCACACCGCGTAAAAAATCCGCAACCGCACCCGCACCCCGCAACCAGCACACCGCAACCGCACACCGCGTAAAAAATCCGCACCCCTAATCTTGAATACACAATCCCCAACTCAATGACGTACTACGATTACTATCATCCTCATCAAACTGTCAAGTATTATCAATTAGAGACATAATGCTTATACTTTTTATCGTGCTTATGTCGTGCTTTACTTTCTTAAGATACAACGATTAGCGATCCAACCAACTATTCACTACTCACTAAAGATTATCAACTTTTTCAAAAAACCATCTTTTATAAGCCCAATGCCGTTATACATTTACAAAACGGCCGAAACTAATTTGAAAATATTCGAAAAAAACTTGATTTCTGCCCAAAATCTGGTATAATGCGCGCCCGGAAGTCAGGGTAAATGTCAGATGACAGAGGGGACAAGGCGAATGACAGATAACTCATCAACAATCAATTATCCACAATTGGTAATCGAATTCTTAACCGCCCAACATAACGCAATGTTACGTGCCTTAAGGCACCAAAACAAACCCAATCTTAACAATCAAAAACGCGGCTTAACTAAAGGAATTAAAAGGACTTATAATGATTTCAAAAAATCAAATGTTAAGAAAACAAACCCAAAACAAACCCAATTCAAACCCAAACAAACCCAATTACAAAAAGGCCAAAATAAACGTAAGTTTTGTTAAAACAAAGGAATATGAAAATATATGCCTTAACAGACAAGCAGAAAACAAACCCAATCAAACCCAACTTCAAACCCAAGCTAATGGCTTTTTCAAAAGGCTCCCTCCCCTGCCTATTGAAAAACTCATGAAAATTTGTTCTGCTGCCGATGGAGCTAAGGTACTCCGAATGGATATAAAGACTTTTATCTTAGGTGATTACCAGACCAACAGCTACTGCCTTACGGCTGATGCCTCGGCCGCCGACTGTCTGATTATCGACACCGGCCTGCGGTCGGAGCCGCTCATAGACTATCTGAAGACAAATAGCCTTAATCCCGTCGCAGCCGTCTTCACACACGGACATATCGACCACATTGACGGCCTTAGCCTTCTTCGCAAAAACTGGCCCGACATAAAAGTCGCCATACACAAAGCCGACGCCGCAATGTTTGAAGATGGCAAGCTGAATCTATCTGTCTTCTCCGGCATTCCGTTTAAAACCTCGCCCGCCGAGATAATCATAGAAACCGACGGGCCTATGACCTTTGCCGGCATGAAATTTCAAGTGCTGCACACACCCGGCCATACCCCCGGCGGTATCTCACTTTATTCGGAAAAAGAAGGTGTGGTTTTTGTCGGCGATGCACTTTTTGCCGGCTCTGTCGGCAGAACCGATTTTCCCGGCGGCGATTATAACCAGCTTATAACGAGCATTAAGAGCAAGCTCCTGACCCTGCTGGATGATACAAGGGTCTATTCCGGCCACGGCCCGGTAACTACAATAATAGGAGAAAAAAGAACTAACCCATTCCTGCAATAACCCCCACCCGTCAGTGCGCATCGAGCCTTCCGTTGTAATCACATACCGAGATCTTTCCAGGTCTTCGGATAGTTGCGCGCCGGCGGCTCAAAGCCACCTTTGCGCCTCACCGGCCAGGGCAATACACCGCAGCGCCGGGCCCAGGTATCGTACATCCCGATCATTTTGGCCCGCAGTTGCCGATGATCGGCGGACAGGTCATGCATTTCCGTGCGGTCGGCCTCCATGTCGTAGAGCCGCCAGGGCTCCTTATGCTCGGCGACGAGCTTCCACTTACCCATCCGCACGGCGCGGTTGCCTTCATGCTCGAAGTAAATAGCTTCACGATTGAGAGACTTATCGTCAAAAGCAGGCAAGAGCGACACACCTTCTACCGGTAAAATCTCATTCCCTTTGTAATTTTTCGGATAGTCGGCTTCCGCTAATTCCAGACACGTGGGCATCAGGTCGATCAGGTGGGCCGGCTCATGTCGAAACGCCCCGTGGTCTTTAATCCGGTCGGGCCAATGCGCGATTAGCGGGGAGGCAATACCACCCTCGTGCGACCAGTGTTTGTAGAACCGGTACGGGGTGTTTGAAGCGTTGGCCCAGGCACGGCCGTAGGTGAGAAAATAACCCTTTTTCGTTCCCAATTGCCACGCAGGGCCGCCCCCATATACATCCTCAAACCCTTCCCCTCCACCTTCGGCGCAGGCCCCGTTATCCACAAAAAACAGAATAAGCGTATTGTCCAGTTCGCCCAGGTCCTTCAAGGTTTTAACCAGCCGGCCGATGTTCTGGTCCATCCGATCGATCATCGCGGCATAGATAGCCATCCGAAAGTCGAGTTCGTCCTTCCTCTCCTCGCCGATGTCCTCCCAAGCTGGTGCATCGCGGTCGGACATGTCCCATTCAGCCTTAACCAGCCCCATCCGAATCATCCGCTCGTAGCGCTCCTTCCGGATAGCGTCCCAACCTTTTTTGTACTTGCCCCGGTACTTGGCTATATCCTCCGGCCAGGCGTGCAACGGCCAGTGGGGGGCGTTGTAAGCAAGGTAGCAAAAGAACGGATTGTCATCCGCCCTGGAGGCCTTAGAGATAAACTTGATTGCATAGTCTGTAAAGGCATCGGTCGTATAAAAGCCGTCCCACGGCTTGATGCGCTCCCGATTGTGGAGGAGCAGCTCGTCGGGTGCCGGATTCCAATAGTTGCAGGCACCGCGAATGATACCGAAGTACTCGTCGAATCCCCGATCTACCGGCCACATCCCCTCAAACGTGCCGACATGCCACTTGCCCGACATGATGGTATGGTAGCCGGCCGGTTTCAATGCCTCGGCGATGGTCACACAGTTGCGATTCAGCGAACCCCTGTAGCCGGGGTAACCATAATCGAAATGCTGCGCTTTGTCTTCCTCGGTCGCTTCGGCATTCTCGATCGTCATATGGCCAATACCTGCCTGATGGGCGTACAAACCAGTGAGCAGCGAAGCGCGCGTCGGACAGCACCGCGCCGTATTATAGAACTGGGTGAAGCGGACACCGTTGGCGGCCAGGCTGTCAATATTGGGCGTATCGACCTCGCCGCCGTAGCAGCCGATGTCCGAGTAACCCATGTCGTCCGCCATTATGAGAATAATGTTGGGGCGTTTATCACCGCCGGAGATTTGTCGCATCGCCCCGGTGCAACCCGATAGCGTTACCGCCACCGTTCCCAACCCCACAGCTTTTAGAAAATCACGCCGGGTATAACAATTCATGTTCATGTCTTCTCCTTTTGTCATGTACTCTTTACAGAGAATTGTGTCCAATTAACCTGTCTGTCCCTGCGCAGGTGGCCTGGCCTGCTTAAGCAGGCGCAGTTCTCTTTGCACAGGCCAGTCGGAAAAAGCCAACACCAGCATCATAATAAGGTTTACGAGTGGTACTAACATTAAAAGGCCCATCGCCCAACTATAGCCAGCCTTTGAAAAAATCTTGCACCAGATGACTATCGTCAGGACAAAAGCCAGCAGGCCGAAAAAAATCGCCACCATGGCAATACCTAATCCTATCACTGCCTCCGGTTGTATTGTATGCTCCATTTTTTTCCTTTCGCTGAAATATGTGTGGGCGTATTGTTCCCTTAGTAGTCCACAGGTTCGCCGAGGAAGTCCTCTAATTCAGCCAGCTTCCCGTCGAGGAATTCCGGCGTCTTCGCCTCAACGTTCAGCCTCAACAGCGGCTCGGTATTACTCGGGCGCACGTTGAACCACCAGTCCTTAAATTGTATTGTAATACCGTCAAGGTCGTCATATTGACCCTCACCGTACTTCCTCGCAAGACCCTTCATTGCCTCTTTTTTGTCGTCCACTTCGAAGTTTATCTCGCCGCTTGCGCTGTACCTTCTAAGCGGCGCCACAAGCTCGCTCATCGGCTCGGCACTCCGGCTCAACACATTGAGGAGGTACACTAACGTAATCATGCCGGAGTCCGCGTAGAAGTTATCTCGATAATAAAAATGGCCGGACAGTTCTCCCCCGAATACCGCATGGCTGTCGCGAAGGGTCTTTTTCATAAACGCATGGCCCACCCGTTCACGTCTTGGTATTCCACCGTGTTTTATGATTTCCTCCTGAACAACATGGCTGCTTCGAAGGTCATAGACAATGGTCGCGTTTGGATTTTTCTCGAGAAAGTACGGTACCATAAGAGCCGTAATAATATCGCAGGTAACATTTGCGCCCAACTCGTCCACCACCATCATTCTGTCGGCATCACCGTCGAAGCACACACCCACATCCGCACCCTTTTTACGAACCACTTCCTTCAGCTCTGCAAGGTTCGCCTCAATGAGTGGGTCGGGCGAATGCTTGAACCTGCCGTCGTGCTTGAAATTGATGCCCGTAATCTCAATCGGCAAATCCTCGAATATCAACGGCACCATCCGCCCCGCCATACCGTTGGATGCGTCAATTACAATCTTGACCTTGCCTATGTCGGAATCAAGAAATTTCAGGACATGATTCTTATACTCTTCAGTCAGGTCGTACTTCTCCACCGAGCCGGTAAGCTTAGCCTTTGTATGAAGTAGTGCCGTGGCTATATGCTTGATATCCTTTAGGCCCGTATCCTCACCAATAGGTTTTGCCCCCAATCCTGAAATCTTGAACCCGTTATACTCCGGCCCGTTATGTGAGGCCGTAACCTGCACCCCGCCGCAGGTGCCTAAATGATTTATGGCAAAATACATCTGCGGAGTATCTATCAAGCCGATATCGATTACGTTGGCACCGCTGGCGTTCATCCCCTCAATCAGCGCCTTTGCCAAGGGCGGGCTGTGCGTTCGCATGTCCCGGCTCACACATAGCGACTGCGCGTTCGCTTGGCCCCGCTCATATCCGCGAAGAAGCGAACGAAGAAACTTTGCCGCCGCAAGACCGATTTTCCACGCCCCCTCCTCATCCAACTGCTCCGGATATAGCCCTCTAATATCGTACGCCTTGAAAATTGATGGGTCCATTCTTGCGTTCCCTAAACATACATTCTATCCCTAAGACCGTCAAACCGGTATGCCAGTTTACACCACTGGGCCGGACATGTCAATAAAGATATGCAACCCCAAAAAGTGCCCGAAAATTCCCTGAAAAATTGTTATTCCTAAAAATAGATGTTGCTTATCAGAACAGTGACTATATACTTTTAGGTGCCTAAGAAAGCTTTCAGTTGGGTTCTGGAGTAATTATGAAAAACAAAAAGGTTAGCACTCGATTCAGAAAGCAACTCAAAGACGAACTTTCCACCTGGCAAGCCGAAGACCTTATCTCCCCTGAGCAGGCGAATGCGCTTACACAGAGATACCAGCTTGAAAAGATAGGTGCCGAATCATTACGCACGCTGCTTGGCGTGATATACGGCATTGGCATCGTCCTTGTGGCAATCGGCGTCATCAGCTTCGTTGCGTTCCACTGGACGGCAATGACTAAGACCTCCAAGGTGGTGCTTCTATTTGGTGTGATGCTCGCTTGCCACGGGGCCGGGTTTTATCTTTGGCAAATAACCGGCAGGAGTCCAAAACTCGGCCATGCACTTATTTGTTTGGGAACCCTCATCTTCGGGGCCAACATAGGCCTGGTGGCACAGATTTTCCATATTAAGAGTCACTGGAACGGAATGTTTTTGCCCTGGGCCCTTGGCGCAATCGCAATGGCCTATGCTATAGGCAGCGTCCCGAATGCCGCCATCGCGATAGTAACCTCCTTCATCTGGTTCGTTGGCCAACACCAATGGAACTACTCTCCGAGCACATCTTGGTGGTATCCCTTTGCGGCAGCGGCAGTATTTGTACCATTTGCCTACATTCGCAGGTCTGAGATTGTGTTTGTGATGACAATTATCTGCCTTGTGGTATCCACACAGATTTGCGCGGGCGGTGCCGCTGATTTCGCTGGTTGGGCTGTCTCGGCCCTGGCAACGGGAGCACTTCTCTTCTGCTGGGGCCTCGTATCTCACGGCAGCGATAAGTTCAAGTCTTTTGCCGTGCCGGCCATGGTAGTTGGACTAATCTCGGCAGGACTGGCCCAATACTTGTGCTCCTTCCAGCATTTTGCTGAAGAGGTGGCCAGAGATACGGGCCTCTTCGCCGCCGGCATGACCGGAAACTACCTGCACGTAAGCTCTACTATTGCATCGCTGGTGGTCTTGCTATTACTTTTGCCCTTTGCTGTCAAACGAATTCACTCCCACAATGTACTCAAGGCAATTATGAGAATCATTATCGCAACTCTTGTGGTTATAACCGGCAGTGCCTTTATCAATGAGATACTACTCGTCGTAGTCGCAAATATAGGATTCTTTGTCCTGGCGGCAAGCTTAGTCTGGGCCGGATGCCAATTAGAGAATCGGCGCTTGTTTTGGGCGGGAGTGCTGATGGTGGCTCTAATGGTGGTCAGCAGAACATTTGAGTACGAGACGGGTCTTCTGATTAAATCGGCGGCCTTTACCGCCTGTGGCATAGGGCTCATGTTAGCCGGTGGCATGTTTGAGAAATATCTCAAGAGAAGGAGAATAGCCGGTGAATAAGAGATTGATCTATTTCATACTTGCCGTCGCAGCACAGTCGGCAATCCTTGCAGCAGTGCCCGGCAGACAGGTCTATGCCCGCTTTACCGGCAAACTCATAACAATAAAGACCGCACCGGCGGACCCATACGATTTTCTAAGCGGTTACCATGTTATACTGAACTACGAGATATCTCGACCCCCGGGATTTGAGCCAACAGGATGGAATAGACGATCCGCTCGCGAGCGTAATAAGCCTGTCTATGTAATGTTAAAAGCCGGTGACGACAAGATCTGGTCCGCAACCTCGGTCCACGATACCCGGCCCCAGGATGTCCCCGCCGGCTGTCTTTTCATAAAGGGCCGTGAAGACGGCAGAAGAATTCGATACGGTATTGAGTCCTATTTCATCCCGGAAAAATCCCGCCGCCAAATTGAAAAAGACCTCAGGGAAAACCGACGGCAAGCCAAGGCACAAATCAAGGTTGACCGCTTCGGAAATGCCGCACTGATAAGATTGCTGATAGAAGACAGGGTGTACGAATATTAGCTTTAGCACCCTTGCTTACATGTCGCCGAATTCTTCAACCCGGATATTCACGTTTTCGCGGTACGCGCCATCAGGACTCGAACTACTTCTTTTCATCCGGTGCGCCGCTATGAATAGCTTTATCGCATACCCGATCGATGAGAAGCCCCCTATAAAAAATATCGCCGCTGCCAACAACGCAAATATATCCCGCAGAACAAAGACCAACATCCCAAAGCCGATTAGCAAAAGCCCCAGTACAAGGCTTCCTTTAGCAAGGCCCTTTGTCGCTTGTGAGGCCTGTTCGGAAAAGAAAAATCGAAACACCGTAAACCACCTTCCCAAAAATAACGGGCCCCGTCGCCGGGGCCCGCTCTGAATCCAACTCGCTAATACATCCCGCCTCCGCCCGGCGGCATCGGCGGTGCTTCCTTTTTCTCGGGAATCTCGCTGACCACAGCATCCGTCGTCAGCAGCAGTGAAGCAATGGAGGCCCCGTTTTGAAGGGCAATCCTCTCGACCTTGGTCGGCACGATTACGCCGAACTTGACCATGTCGCCGTATTCCTTGCGAAGCGCATCATACCCGAAATTCAACTCGTCGCTTTCCAACACCTTCTGAGCAACGATTGAACCTTCGAGACCGGCGTTAACGGCAATCTGCCTGATCGGGCCGACAACCGCGCGTCTTACAATATCGACACCTATCTTCTCGTCACCGCGGCACTTGATTTTATCCAGCGCACCCAGCGCTTTGAGCGTGGACACACCACCGCCCGGCAGTATCCCCTCTTCGACCGCCGCCCGACACGCATGAAGAGCATCCTCCACGCGAGCCTTCTTTTCTTTCATTTCCGCTTCGGTCGCCGCTCCAACGTTGATTTGAGCCACGCCGCCAGCCAGCTTGGCCAGACGCTCCTGCAGTTTCTCGATATCGTAATCGCTGGTAGATAGATCAATCTCGTTCTTGAGCTGCTCGATACGTCCCTTGATGTCATCTGATTTACCCGCGCCTTCGACAATCGTCGTGGTCTCTTTATCAATGGTTATACGCTTGGCCTGACCCAGTTGGCTCAGCTCGATGCTCTCAAGTTGAAGACCAAGGTCCTCAAAGATCGCCTGGCCGCCCGTAAGCAACGCAATATCCTGCAGCATCGCTTTTCGCCTGTCACCAAAGCCCGGAGCCTTCACCGCAGCAACCTGCAACGTGCCCCGAAGCTTGTTCACCACAAGCGTCGCCAATGCTTCGCCCTCAACGTCTTCGGCGACAACCACCAACGGCCGACCCTGCTTCGCCACCTTTTCAAGCACCGGAACCAGCGACTTGACCGTGGTAATCTTCTTCTCAAACACGAGTATGTAGGGCTTCTCGAACACAATGTTCATGTTTTCCATGTTGTTTATGAAGTGCGGGCTAAGGTACCCTTTATCAAACTGCATACCTTCAACAAGCTCCACCGTCGTCTCAAGCGACTGCCCCTCCTCAACCGCGATAACACCGTCCTTGCCCACCTTGTCCATCGCTTGTGCCATCGTCTTGCCGATCTCAGCGTCCTGGTTCGCCGAGCACGTTGCCACCTGCTGAATCTGCTTGCTCGACTCAACCGGCGTACTCATCTCCGCAAGCCTGTCAACAAGCGCCTCAACCGCCTTATCAATACCGCGCTTGACCTGCATCGCGTTGGCACCGGCGGTAATGTTCTTCAACCCTTCATCATATATCGCCTCAGCCAATATCGTCGCCGTAGTTGTACCATCGCCCGCGACACTGGACGTCTTTGAGGCAACTTCCTTCACCATCTGGGCGCCCATGTTTTCGTAGGCGTCTTCCAACTCAATTTCCTTCGCCACCGTTACACCATCCTTTGTAACCGTCGGTGAGCCGAAGGATTTTTCCAAAATAACATTCCTGCCGCAAGGCCCAAGTGTAATCTTAACCGCGCTGGTCAGTTTCCGCACACCTTCGCGGATTGCCGTGCGTGCCTCTGTATCATAGGCTATCTTTTTTGCTGCCATATTCTTCTCCTGTTTACTTTTCAGTGCCCGCCGTCTAAAAACGCGGGCCGGTTTTGCTAAGTTACTCTCGTTCCTTAATCCTCAATAATCGCCATTATGTCCGATTCGTCCATGATCATATACTCTTTCGCCCCCAATTTCACCTCCGTACCGGCGTAGCTCGTGAACAGCACCTGGTCACCCTTTTTCACCTGCATCTTACCGCGACCGCCGTCCTTTAAGAGCTTCCCCGTCCCAACACTTATCACCTTACCTCTTTGCGGCTTCTCTTTAGCTGAGTCCGGGAGCACAATTCCACCCGATGTTACTTCCTCTGCCTCCACACGCTGAACGATAACTTTGTCGCCCAATGGTCGTATCTTCATTTTCGTCTCGCTCCTTTCAAAAACCTTTACCAATAACTCATTTAAACGTCAAAAATCGCACTATTATACCTCTTTATAAACAGCCTGTTAAGCTGGTCCTGCAATATCCGCATATCCACAGGCTTGGCTATCACGCTGAATACATTAAGCTCCAGCGCATTGGCCAACAGTTTCTCTTCCGTCGACCGCGACACCAAAATACACGGCAGCATCGGGTAGTGGCCGTGGATAACCCTTATAATACTGAGCCCGCTCGCCGGCGCCGAATCCATATCCACAATCGCCGTGTGGATACTCCGCCGCTCGATAATATCCAGCGCACCAGCCGCATCAGCCGCCATTATCGAGTTAACGCCTCTTGGCGCAAATATCCGGCTGACCGCCTCGGCCCAGGCCCAGTCCGACCGGCCCACCAAAACATTTACCTCACTCAGAGTCATAAAAACCCGCACCATAATAATACTAATATCCCATTATTCGAGCAAATTATGTGCCAGCTCCCACAATTCCAGCTAATAAGAAATCTAACTCCTTGTCCAAAAAGACCTTGCGACAATGAAGTCGGCCTGCGGCTATACTGGCAAAATTGCAGTCCACCTCTCTCTGCCCTGCCACCATGACAGAACTACGCCCCACGGCCATCCAGCTACGAACGACGAACAATGAACCGAACAGCGTCATTCCGACCAAAAGTAGCCTTCTCGCCGCGTCTGCGCCGCGTCGCAGCGGGTAGCCCTAAGTGTAATGATTCAGACGGAATTGGACATTTTCTGAATTTGAATTAGTATGTACACCAAAGGAAAGCATCCCCGACCGGTCGGCCCCGAGGTGTCGGGATTTCGCTTAACTCAAGATTTCGCTTTGCTCAACGTAATGATAAGAAGCTTGACAAAGACCGAACAACCGACAAGAATGCTGTTGGCTGGTGAATTTGTCCGATTCATGCTGAACCAGTACATATGTGTCAAACGAGTAAATGTTAGTGACTGACCCGATTGCATCAAATCGATTGGCCGAGAGACGGGATTTTATTAACCTCCCGATTCTCTTGCTTATTTGCCTTGCCATAGGCGTATATTTGATCGTCACGACCGTTGTAATTTCCAATGACGGCGTTTTCTATATCGAACGTGCCCGGGCATTTTCAAGTGACCCTGTTTTTATAAAGGCACACCCTCCGGGATATCCGTTTCTCATTTTTGCAGCTCACAAATTTGTTACTTTGTTCAATAACAGTTCGTCAGTGTATGGCTGGATATACTCTGCCCAGGGCGTCACTTTATTATGCAGAGTGCTCTCGTTAGTGCCTTTGTATTTTATCGGCAAACTGTTGGTCGGCAGCAGGAAAAGTTTTTGGGCGGTTCTCATCCTTGTTGTATTACCTTATCCGGCGAGGTTTGGCAGTGATATAATGAGAGATTGGCCACATATTCTTTTTCTGGCCATCGGTTACCTGCTGTTGTTATTGGGGGGCCAAAGGGGTAAATGGGGTTTCTTTTTTGGAGCAGGTATGCTTTCGGGGGCAGGCTATCTTATTCGCGTGGAGTCTGTGCAGCTTATAATCTATGGCCTGGCCTGGCTTACCGCCGGTGTTTTCTGCACTAAGCGGAACATGAGCAGGCCGAAGCTGGTTTTGGCAACACTGGTCCTTGTTGGGGGTTTTGCGTTGACGGGAGGCTGGTGCATGTGGATACGCGGAACGGCCATGACACCGAAACTCGATAAATTCATCAAGTCCTTTGTCATGGACACATCAAAGGCACACAACCAAATCCACCTTTGTCAAAATACACACCGTCGGCTGATGCGCGCAGAGTTTGTCCCGGAGGATTTTGTGCAGGGCTCTTTCGGATATGGCCTTGTAAAAATCGCAAAAAGAATTTCCGAGAATCTAATGTACTGCTTTACCCTTCCGCTCATTATAGGTCTGTACCTGCATATAAGAAGCCGCCGGTTTATGGAGATGTCCCAGTTTCTGATGGTGGTTTTTATTTTGCTGAATATGGCGGTTTTGCTTATACTTCATCGTTGTTACGGATACATCAGCAGACGGCATGTGTTGCCTCTGGTTGTATTCACGATATTCGTCGTTCCCGATGGACTTCGTGTGTGTGCCGTATGGTTAGACAATATATTTTCGAAAAGACTCGGCAAAGTTTCCGGCGATGACAACGGCCGGTTCTGGTTCTATGTTTTGCTGGTTGCCGGAATAACAATTTGTATCCCCAAACTTCTTTCCCCGCTTCGTAAAGATAAGAAGGTATATAAAGAGGTTTCAACCTGGTTGCAAAAGAACACGACCGAGAGGGATGTGATAATGGTTCAGGACCGACGAATCAGCTTTTATGCGGAACGGAAAAGTGTACTGGAGCACCGTAGAAAAATAGTTCCGAAAAAGGCCACTTATATAGTTCATCTGTTTTCTGATGACAAGGCCCAATTGTTACCTCTTTGGCCTGATACAGTTGCGGTTAAAAAATATTCTACTAATTATGTCAAACGTAATAAACAAGTGCCGCTTGCGATTTACAAAATAACAAGCCGGGGGGTGGACATGAAAACAGAAGAAAATTCCCTTAGTGCGCCGTGAATCGCTGAGCCAACAGGATTGGTGAAGCCTAATATGCCGGTCGTTGCACGATTGTCTGAAATGTCTTGAGGATTATGAAGATATCCAGGAAAATGGAGGCATGTTTGATATAATATAAATCATATTGACATTTTTCTATATGGCCTTTTATCGTTCCCCCATAATGATAATTGACCTGCGCCCAACCTGTCAGTCCTGGCTTGATAGTAAATCGCAGGGAATAAAACGGCATCTGTTCTTCAATAATATCGGCAAAATGCCGTCTTATGGGGCGGGGGCCAACAAAGCTTATATCACCTTTAAGGATATTGATCAGTTGAGGTACTTCGTCCAGTCTTGTCTTTCGGAGGAATCTACCGACCACAGTAACGCGGTTATCATTTTTGTTGGCCCAACTAGGGCCGTTTTCCTTTTCGGCATCGTGGACCATTGTTCTGAACTTGATGATGTTGAAAGGTTCTTCCTGGAGGCCAAGTCTTTTTTGCACGAAGGATACAGGGCCCTTTGAAGTGAGTTTTACGAGAATCATGGTTACGACCAGTAGCGGCGACAGTGTTATTAACAGGAACAATGCGCCGCAGAAATCAATAAGTCTTTTTGTGTTCTTATAAAGGGGTGTTGCAAAGGTGTGGATGTTCAAATATGGGACGTGGTTATTTTCGAGATATGGTTTTATCGTGACCTTTCTTGCAAGGATTTCGTAAAAATAGGTGCTGTCATATACTTCGATGCCGGAAAGCCGGCATTTATATATATTTTTCATAACAGATAAGGACAGGTTTGCATTCGTAGCGCTTACAAGGATGTTCACTTTTTTTGTTTGTACAATTTGCTGTAAATCTTTCCATGAGCCGATGATTGCCGGCTCGTTTTTCCGTCCGCCGAGGTTGGAATCATTTTGAGTGAGCAATCCGACCACCTTGTAGTCGGATCGTTTCATTTCCTGCAGGATATCTTCTGTAATAGAATCAGTTTCAATAAAGAGAACTCTTTGCTTTAAAAGTTGTCTTGATGCCACCAGTATTTTTCTACATATCAAGCGCCAGTAAAATAGCGGAAATATGCAGGTGCCGAAAAAAATGAAAATATAGATCATTGTGAGTCGGTTGATCCGCAGAACTTTTGCCAGGCCGAACATAAGACAGAACGATAAAAAAGAGGCGGCCAGCAGAAATATGAAGGTTCGGAGCTTCTCACGCCCTTTTACATCATATAGTTCAAATATATAAAATATGAGGACATTAATGAAAGGGCAGACATATAAAGCGTAAGGCTTAAGGGGCCTCACAACATTTTTCAGTATTCCGTGTTCTACCACGAAGGTGTGAAATAAAATTAAAAACGGGACCACCGACATCATTATTAAGGCATCGCCCGCGAACACAAACAGTTTTCTTTTAATATCCGGTGTTTTAAATAAACGAATCATTTCTGAAATTAATAATCAAATAATTTATTCGGTCTAAGACGCTTTGCTTGAATTGCTGTTATCTTCATAATCCACTACATAGTTGATCAAACAATTCCTTGTATTTTGAACCAACAAGCGATTTTGAAAAGTTTTTGACCACAAAATTTCTCCCCTTTTTACCCATATGATTTCTTAAGGTTGTGTCACGTACCATTTTAAGGATAGCATCTGCCAGACCATCAGAATCCTCGGATTGCACACACAGCCCTGAATCCGATTTTTCGATAAATTTCCAGATTTCGCTGTCTTTATCAACCATTGCGATCAGAGGCCTTCCACTCGAAAGGATCCCGAAAATTTTAGAAGGAAAAGCCAGATGTGAAACATTTTTTCTCAGGCTGACCAGACATACGTCTGCACTGGCCCAAACGTCCGACATTCGCTCAACGGGCTGTAAAGGAATAAATGAAACATTCTTCAGATTAGCCTGTAAAGCCAGATTTTTCGCACCTTCTTTTTGTTCCCCTCTCCCTACAAATACGATTTGTATGTCCTTGCGGTCACGGAGTTTCTTTGCAGCCTCGATAATAAACTCAATTCCCTGTGGTTGACTGATATTACCCGCATACATTACGATAAATTTGTCTATAAGATCATATTGCCTTGAAAAGGCATTGTCCTTCTGAGCCGGCTTTATTATATCTGTGTCACAAAAATTCGGAATCACAGAAATTTTTTCCAAAGGCACACCTTTTTTATATAACGTATTTTTAATAGTATCCGATATGGCAATAATATGTTTGGCTCGGGAATAAACAAATTTTTCGCTCTTCTCCAGCACAAAAGAAATCGGCCTGGCCCTGAATAATTTGATAGAGTATAGGATGTCAGGATGAACATCTTGAACATTGTACACAAATGGTCTCTTTTTGAGAGTTGAAATACAAAAAGCAAGGAGGCCTGCAAAAATAGGAGGAAAAGTGGGAACAAAGAAAAATTTTGGCTTTGCTTGTCGCGAAAAAATTGCAGTCAAAAAAGCAGAGACAAAAAAGGAGGTATAATTAACTAGCCTGCGCACAATTCCATGCCTGTCGAATATATCAAAGAATTTAGGCGAAAGAACAAAAGTTCTTTGTACAAACATATCATTTTCTATGCTCTTTTTATAAAATACGCCCTTGTAATCCCGCCAAAGTTCTTTGCGCCCTTTCCTGTAATGAGGAATGCCTGCAATTATATCTATTTTGTAACCATCCTCTACTAAGCGATTGAATATGGATTTGTAAATTGGTTGTGTGGCGCCCACGTAAGGGTACCAATACATCATTATAGCAGTGATTCGTTTTTCATCCATAAGTATATGCCGAGCAACATCCTTCTTAATCCAATTTGAATGTAATAAGATGGTCGCAAACAGCTATATATGATTGTAACTTCAAAGTCAGATTTATCGCTTTGAATTACATTCTTTAGCAGAGTCTATCACCGAACGCATCCAGTCAACGGTAAGCTTTGTACCTTCCTCCAATGAATAAGTGTTTTTGTGGTCAAGATCCCGCACCGCCTTTGAAACGTCGACCCTCTTTTCTCTGGTGGTTAGAATTTCCGATTCCCGATATTCTACAAGACCCCCATCTGCGCTTGTCTCTTTAAGAATGATGTCTGAAAGCTCTTCGATCGAATGATATTCACCACCCCCGATGTTATAGGTTTCGCCCGGCTTGAAATTGTCAACGATGTTTGCAAGTGTCCTGACGCAGTCTTCCAGATAGGTCGATGTTCTGTGATGGCCTCTAAATACCACCCAGGGCAGACCCATCAGCGCACAATAAATAAAGCGACAATTGACTGAACGATAAGGGTTGTAGTATTCTCCGGGACCGTATGTATTAAAGAGACGGACAACTACAGATTCGGTACCGTATTGAGCGGCAGAGTTTTGAATTTGCATCTCGTTAACCCATTTTGTCATCGCATAATCGTTGAGCTGCTTGATCTGGTATTTGTCCATAACTGTTTCCACCATTATCTCGGGCCAGTCGCCGTAAACCTCCGAAGATGAAAAGTAGATAACTCTGAATCCAAGCCTTTCCTGCAGGCGTATTACATTTTTTGTACCGACGGCGTTCGTCTTCCAGAGATTTTCATAGAAATCTTCTCCATTCCACCGTCCAAATTCGGCGGCGGTATGGTACACATAGTCAAAGGGACCAAGACTTTCTACAACACGTTCTAACTGCCGAAATTCCGCCACATCACACCTGGCATAAGTCGGTTCTTTAACATCTGATCTCAGGGAAAATCCAACTTCTCCGGGTTGGTGTGAAAGATCAAGACCTGCAACATAATGACCACGGTTCTTCAGTATTACGGCAAGTGCCGATCCAATTGTTCCAAGACTTCCCGTTATTAGAATACGCATGTCCTGTTTGTGCTCCTGATAACTATGGCAAGATGGATTGTGAATACCTTAAGCCTATTAGGCAGTTATTATAATTAGCTGATATTTGTTGTCAAGAAGCCTCAATGTTCATTTTCCTCATGTTAGGTTTTCCTTTCTGGCTATAAAATGATTCTGCCATCGTTAAGAATACGGGCAGTGCATTCTGCATGATATAAACTTTCATAAGGTATAATTTTAATTTGACAACATTTCCTCGTAGATATCTTTGTGCTTTTTGACGGTTATCTCTAAAGCAAAAAGATTCTCTGCTCTTTGGCGTCCAATATTGACCATTTTCTCCAGTTCCGTTCTTGGTTTATCGAGCAAATCCAAAACCGCATCAGCAAGCTTGTCGGGTTTACGCGGTTCCACTATCAGGCCCGTTTGACCATTCAATATCTGCTCCGAGACTCCACCTACATTAGTTGCAACAACAGGGACTTCCATAGCCATTGCCTCCAGCACCGCCACCGGACAGGCCTCAGAAACAGATGACAGAACAAAAACATCTAACATGGACAGTATTTCTGTCATGTCTTCTCTGAAACCGGTAAAAACTATATCATTTTTCAATTCTAATTCTGAAACGAGATTTTGTAATTCTTCCCAGTAATTTAGCTTGGTTTCTAATTTTGCGCCGACTATCAGGAACTTTGTTTTACTGTTATGATCTTGTATTTGCCTTGCTGCTCTGATGAAATATTCGTAGCCTTTTGCAAAGTTTACATTTCCGAGAGCTCCTATTACATTATAGTTGGGCCGAATACCAAATTCAACTTTGAGGCGTTCTACCGCCCCGCTATCGACCAAAGAGCGATGGTACTTGTCAACATCTACCGGAGCGTAGAGAATTGTGGATTTATACCACATTTTGCTGTTACCAAAATAGAGCATCCCAACAGCCTTTGCCGCGAGGGCGATTCTATCGGAAAATAGTTTTACCAATAATAAAAACGGCTTTCTTATTATCCAGGGAGTCAAAGTGTCGTTAAGATGCCAAATCACTTTTGCGCCCGACAATTTGGCCGCAACAGCAGGCAAAAAATTCATAATACCATTCGTGTGCACGACATCGATTTCTTCAGCCCTTATGATTGTGCAAATTCGATAAAGATTCTTAGGCAGCAATATCAAGAATAAGAAGAAATTCAGGACCATGGACTTATGAGTCAACATCTGGAGGCGTTGAATCAGAAAACCCTTGAAGTATTTGACCGGTATGTGTGACGGGCGTTTTTCATTAAACAGGAATACAGTTTCGATCCCGTGCACCCTGAGTCTTTCAGCTACGGACCGGCCCCTTCTTTGCGGTCCTCCGAACCTGTTGTCGAGAAAGCAGCTTAGAACCTTCAACTACAGTTCCCCCAATTGTCTATGCAATATCTTGTGGTACAACTGCTCATGACTTTTAACCATCTTTTCAAGACTGAATTGTCGTATTGCTTTTTGTCTCGCATTCTCGGCAAAACTTTGAGCGAGCTGAGTATTATTCAGCAATTTAAAAACAGCACTTGCCAACTCACGTTCCTGTTTTGGGGGTACCAATAATCCAGTATGGTTGTCTTGGATCAACTCCTTGTTTTCTGAAATTGAAGTGGTTACGATTGGACAAGACATGGCCATTGCTTCGAGGATAGCGTTGGAACATCCTTCGGCCAGGGTGTGCAGGACAAATACATCGGTGATGAAAAGTAATTGTTTAACGTTTTCTATATCACCGAGAAACACGACACTTTTGGAAAGGCCAAGGCTGTTTACCTGCTCTTGCAATGGCTGTAGCATTGGTCCTGAGCCGGCGATCAGGAATTTGGCGCCAAGGCCCTGGGTTGTCAAAAGATGCGCCATTTCTATGAAATACTGAGGCGATTTTTGGTGGGTAAGGCGTCCGACCGTGGAAATTATGGGGATGGCCGGGTCGTTTATGCCAAAGTCTTTACACAGCGCATTCCTATCGAATCCGGAGGTGTCCGTATTCATCACCAGGGCATTATGAATCTTCAGTAGTTTTTTGGGCCTTACTTTGAGCAAATCAATGCAGCTTTGCTTGTCTGCTTCTGAATTTACCACGATTAGGTTTGCAAAAAAGTAGAAGCTCAGGAAATTCATTATAATCAGCTTGGGTAACAGCTTATAGTAGAGTCCGCGTGAAGAAGCGATAACCTTTGTGTTTGTTGTGGCAAGTTTTGCCGTGATTGAACCCCAAAAGTTTGCTGTAGGCAAATAAGTGTGCACTATGTGAGGACGAAGTTGCTTAAAGATTCGGCTTAATTCAAAGAGTTTAAGCGGATTGTACTTGCCGGTGTGTCTGATTTTTATGATTTTGATATGCGGCCTGTTTTGGTATTGTTCCGCCCAAAGCCGGTCCCTGTCAGTAAGTAAAATAATGGTCGGGTCGAAAACATCTCTGTCTATACGCCCGCATAATTCCAGAAGCTGTCTTTCAGCACCACCGTAATCCAACGTCGGAATGACGTAAACGATTTTGATTTTATTTGTAGATTGCATATCTGTGTTTTGCATATGCTGTATTCGAAAAAAGTACCGGAAAGAGATTGTAAATCGCCAGCATTGCCCACATCGAGAGCTTTATCAGGCCTGTTTCAAAAAATTTCATTAAGAATAGCGAGACAAAGCTGGCCAGGAGGCAGCTGGAAAGCAAAAATGTTGGCCTGTCCCGTGTTAGGCGGTTTCTTGTATAGTTTCGCACGACGATAATTCGTTTTGCCGTGTAACCGATTAGAAAAAGAAAAGATAGAAGTGCAGGGATTCCCGTTTCGACCATTATTGCCAGGTAAATGCTATGAGGAGGACGGCCTTTTTGTTCAGCCGGCCATTCGTCGGGATAGATTTCATCAAGACGCTTGTATGTACGAAGACCATGCCCAATAAGAGGCTTTCTAAGGACTTGAGAAACAGCTGCTCTGTACCGATAAAGTCTGTGCTGAACAGATTGCTGCCTGGCTACTATGTTCGCAGATAAACCGGAATACAAAAGAATAACTGTGATGGCGCCGATTATTGACACTTTTTTGCTTTTTGAAATGGGCAGGAAAAAAATCGATATTGTAAAACACAGCCATCCGGCCCTGGAAAAAGTAACGGTAAGGCAGCAAAGACATACTGCAAAAATGACATAGTATAAAAGCTTAATGGATTTTCCGGTTTCCTTTATAATAAAATAAATTACGAACGGAATAGTCATAACGAGATAAGCGGCGGTTTCATTCGGCTGATAAAAGAATGTTTCTACCCGCTTAAAATTATTCATCCGGCCGTCTATTAACAACGGCAGGTCTTTTTTGAAAAGGAAGAACTCCAACATGCCGTATGCGGAGACAAAAAAGCATGAATATATGAGCACCTTAATTATTTTAAAGAACTGGTTGGTATCTCTTACGTGGTCATAGATTATAAAGAATAGAGCAATGCTTGAAAGCAGCCTGAGGAAATATGTCACCGAAATCTTTGTCTGTGGATTAAGAAAGTTTGAAAATGACAATATTATGAGAAAAACCCAGACAAAGATAAAACGACAGTTGGAACTGACTAAAACTCTGAGGTGTTGAAGGGATTTGTTCAGTAGCCAAACAAACGCAAGTTCTGTAATCATCATATCCGTGATGGACAGGACGCCGTAGTCTGTAGTCAAGCCGCTAAACTGGAGCGGAATAAAGAAAACAAGAATATAAAGGGCACGGGAAAAGCAGTACAGGCAGAGAATCAGGTAAAGGGTGGCTATGGTAATAAGGACAGCGGGGTGCATTTGTTGGGGGGAGGTAATAAAAAAGATGATGTAAAAATAACACAATAGTATGGGAACAGACAGCATGTTGACGACATGGCTTGGATGTTTACCTGTCGGTTCAGAATATTCTAAAAGGCGTTCCACTTGTTAAATCCCCCGTTTCGATAAGTGGGAACCGGAAGTGTCAAATACGTGCTAATCAATATAACCCAGTTGGGCAAGTCGTTTCTTGATTTCTTCTTCATTCGGTTTTTCATCTTGACCCTGAAAATTCTTTGGGGCCTGCCCACTGTATTCTTTACAGACTATCGGATGAGAATTTACAAAGTCATCTTCAAAAATTTCCAGACGCACCTCTCCATCCAGACCACATGGTATCGGAATCTGCATGGTGTGAAGCAGAATAGGAACAAAGTCTTCTATTTTGATGGAATCAAGCTGAAAATTCCGTTTGAAGGCGGGCCCTTTGGCAATAAATATGCCGGCCCTGTCGTGCACTCCCGACAAGAAAGGATTGTTATACGGCTCTACAAGCCGGCCATTGAAGTTGTAGGCCGTGAGAGTGTGACCTTTGGCGGGCCTAAGGATGATATCCGGGGCGTCATTCTTAAAGATACCGTTATAAAAGTCGTCTCGTCTTGTCACGAATTCAAAGACTTTCTCATTGTTGTCGGGATTCGTCACTCTTGTGAGCTTCTCGACTATAAGATCAACGTATTTTCCATAATCGGCCGGCGGTACGCTTCCACATTGAAACTTGTCGGCGCGGTTTATGTAAATACCTTCCTCGCTGTTGGTTCGGAAATATGCTTTGGTTTGCGACCAATCAACGGCCAAATCTTCTTTGAGTAGAGTGTTCTTAAGTTGTTCTCTGAGCTCTTTCTTTATTTTGGCTCGCAGGTGTAGGATGTCCAATTTCTTTAAGATTCTCTTTACGGTCCTGGGATTAAACAGGTATGTCTTGAGATTTGATTTTACACTTCTTACTTTTAGGTATCCCGCCTGTTCGAGAATGTTGTTTACATTGACGCTATAATTTGCGGGGCCGAAGCCGTGGTCAGAGACAATATAAACCGAATCGTTTTCGCCGATTTGCCGGAGGTACTGACCTAAGATGTCATCAAGTGTATTGAAGAATCTATCGATTTTTTCAGAGATTCCCGGCTTCGGTTGATATGTCGCGGATTCAGGGTCAATGAATTTCCAGAAATAGTGTTGCAGGAGATCGACCGCTGAGAAAATGGTAACGAAACAGTGCCAAGGGTATTTTTTCATCAGATAAAGGTCTGATTCTTTTTTCCATTCCAGGGTGAGTATGAGTTGCTCAAGAAAAGCCGCCGTTAAATCGATACCATCTGTCAGGGCTTTTTGAAAGTAGTCGGGAAATGTCCGGGTTAGCTCTTCAATTATGCTATCCGGATACGCCAGGACGCCTCTTTTGCCTCTGGTCATCATGCCGGAAATCATGATTCCATCTATCTGTTCGACCGGGTCCGTCAGTGGCATATCAAGGATAAAGGTCTCCTTGCTGTTTATGTTCAGAATATTCCAGAAAGTCTGACTCCTTATGCTGGTTGCGTCATGTCGCTCGATATTCTTAATATCCGGTGAACCGGCCGGAGGCTTGAAAAAGCTGAAAATACCGTGGTTCTCAGGGCTTTTACCCGTTCTGAATGATGTCCAGGCCGGTGCCGTGATTGGTGGAACTGTTGATAGGAAATGGGCTCTTACACCACTCTTTATTAGTGTGCTCAGGTTGGGCATTATCTGTTTTTGCAACATCCGGTCAAGCACATTGAAACTGCCGCCGTCCCATCCTATGACCAAAGATTTTGTATCCACACTTAACTCCTAATCCAGGAACCGACGACACCACAATTCCAACATCAGAACTGTCCAGAGTTCTCTTGCATAATTGCATCTGCCCGTCGATGCCCAAGACCGACATTGACAGTTCCGCCCGGAAGTTTTACAGTCGGAAAAAATGACCCTTCGTCATCAGGCCCCCTGTGCACCAGAACATTTTTCATTGACTCGATTTCTTCTGTAAGCACCTCTCGGTTACTTCGTATAATTCCGCAAATCCCACACATTATCCGTTCAACCTGATTCGAAGCATCTGTGACATAAAAAAACAATAATCAGCCTGTTGTTTTGCGGGCGATGACAACATAAGAGGAACTCCACAAACCCGCGACAGGCCAACCAAACAATTTTCCAAATATGATTGCTAATCTGTTAGCAAGGTAACTGTAAATTTGATATGCTTTCCGCAAAAGAACGGCCTTTGTCCCAAAATTGATTCCCAAAGTTAGTAACCCTACCCCGCCGGAATAGATTATTTCCATATCCAAATCCTTGTGCAAAGACCTCAAATCGCTCAGAGATAGAATGTTGTGCAACAAGTAAATTTCTTTGTTAATGTGCAACTGCATTGCTCCCTGGAAACCTGTTTTGTTGGGTATCACGGTTATCATAATACCACCTTGCTTTAAAGTTTTGAAGAATTTGGAGATAATTTCCCGTGGATTTCTGAAGTGTTCTATGACACCAAAAGACGCACAGATATCATGCCTGTTAGCAAAATCGACGCCGGATTTTGTAAAATCGGCCTGCAGGATACGTCCTGAAGAAGAAAATCTTTGAAGTTGCTCCTGAGCAAGGGCACATCCGGTTTGAGAGTAGTCAACACCTTCTACTTGATATCCAAATTTAATATTGAAGTATGCCAGCCAGAAAGAAGCTCCACAGCCATACTCGATGAGCTTCAGCCCCGGCTTTTGAGGAAGATGTTTTGTGAAGATTCCGTCTAACTGGTGATATGCGAGGTGTCTCCTTAAAACTTGATTGATAGAATCCCGTCTTATTGGCGATTTCGGCTGTCTTTTACCAGCGTACATACCTTCCCAATACTCTTTTTTCGTCAAGTGCTCTTGAACCATGCTCAATTCCGCCATAACAATATACTATGTTGGCTGTTTTGTAGTGGTCCAAAAATTCTTGGAGCATTGAACAAAACATTTGTCTCAAGGATACCTTTGTGGTCCTCACTTTGGGCGCCAGCTACTCGTGCACTCCTTAATATCGTATTGGAGATCCATTTAGTTCCTGACCTGTTATTTCCAACGACAAATATATGCTTGGCCATGTCAAATCCTGTAAATCCTAAAAACCCCTAAAAATAGATTATAGCTTGTTTCGTTATACCCTAACTTTAGGAAAAAATTTGCTTTTGACCATGTTAAATATTAGTTGATCTTTCGTGTCCAACCCAATTAGGTACAGACCCAGAAAATATGCCAAAAAGAATAAAGCGTTTATAAACAATATTATTCCAAGATTCGCTTTGGCGTTGAAAAGAAATTTGGAAAAAAGAACAACTCCTGTGATAATGCCTATCAGCAAGGGTTTAACAAATGCTGAGGAAAAAGGATGAATACGCAACTTTGCATATATATAAATTACTTTGCATATATTTAACAGAACAACAGATGCAAAAGTCGCAATTGCTGCGCCTTCAATACCATACTCAGGGATAAGCCATAAATTTAAACCGATATTGGTCAGTAAACACATAACAGAAAAAATCAACTCCTGAATCTGAAAACCAGCCATTACAAGAAAACTTCCTATTGATCCACAAAAAGAAATAATAAGCCACATAAGTGATAATAAGACAAGAACAAGGTTCCCCTGAGCATATTTTCCCCCGATAAGTGATAGAATATCAGAAGAAAAAACACAAAACGTTAGAACACACGGTAACGAAAAAGTAAAACACCAGCGCGTGGTTGTTCTAAACAGAACGGATACCTCAGATAATAGTTTTTGTCCATAAAGATCGGCTAGTATCGGTCCAAATATAGTATTAAATGATGCATAGAAAAGAAAACAAGAGCGAGCAATTCTATTTGCTACGGAATAAACACCGATACTACTTGAATCTTCAAAGTGGCCCAGCATCAAAATATCCACTCTGTTCATTAAATTGACAGAAAAATAGAGAAAAAGCAGCGGTAAAGAAAAGAAAAGTAATTTTTTGAAATGGAAAACGGGAGTTGCCCAAAACACCTCCTTCGGACAGTTCTGAACCATGGAGTATAATCCATAACAGGTTGATATAAAAATTGAGATTGCTAACGCTGAGATCGCTGCAGACAGCCCAAAATTACAATATAGTAATATCCACACTAAAACAAGCGCAACCAGAGGCCGTAAAACTTTTCTCATGAAGACCATGGCTTTTATTTTTTGAAAACCTCTGAGAAAAAAAGACAGCAGTAACATCACCGAGTAAAGCGGTATAAGCAGCCCAAACATCCTTAGCATGGAAGTGAGTTGAATTTTCTTAAATATGTGTTGGCAAATAAATGATGACCCCAAATAGATGACTGTGCTCAAAACTATAGCTATAGCTAAAACAATTATTACAGCAACTAAAAATAGTCCTTTTAGCCTCGCATAATCTTTTTGCCCCAGATACATTGAAGTAAAGCGCACCGCTGTCAAATGGAAACCTGCTATTGAAAAGAATGACAACACAGTTAGTACGCTCAAGCCAAGAGTATAAACTCCATATTGTTCGGGCCCCAGGAATCTTGCTAAAGTTAAGCTATAGCCAAGTCCCAAAATAATTTCAATAACACTTCCCGAAAAGGTAATTCCGGCACCTTTTGCGATTGCTTTGTGAAGATTAATATTCATCTCTGAATCTTTCATGCCAATGCTATATTTCACAGATACTTGGGCATCGTCAAAATGGCCATCATTATTTAGCTAACAGGATATTTTTCTTTATCAGCCGGTTGTTAAGATAATTTCTTGACAATAATATAGAGGTTGTTTTCGTAAGTCTGTTCAAAACCTAATCTCACCGAGGCGGCTAAATATTTTTCAGCGGATTGTTTCTCAATCACGATGGTGTCTATATTATAGTCGGTTACAGCCTCCGTAAAATCTTTTATTGACAGCTCGGATTTGCTGTATTGTCGAACGATGTTTTCTCTCTGTTGAATCAACTGGGCGCTGTAATCCTTATGTAAAGAATAATAGGTTTGAACGTACCCTTTGAAATCCAGTATGCCGATATTACCATAATATGCCGGGATGCGCGTGTTTACATGTCTTGGGGCCAATAACCATTTGGTCTTGGCCCGGTCGTTTATGTGGAAAACTATTTCATCTATGTTCTTCCATGTACTATAATAACTATGGTAACGACTTTTAAAAAATCTGTAATTATTAAACATGCGACGATGAAAATGCGTCTTGCCTAAGACGGTATATTCATAGCCTATCGAAAAAGCGACTATTACAGGCAGCAATAACACCGCCGGCACATTCCAATTAAGCTTGGGTATCCGTTTTGGTTGGTCGTGAATAAAAACGGCTATTACCAATGGCACCGGTATCAACCAGATCATGCGCCACATCTTGAAGGATGTCGTAAAATATCCGAACACCGGAGCGGTAACCGGGTTGAAGATGACCAGGGGGCCAATTAGAGCAAGGCCGACCAGGAATCTGTATTTATCGTCTCCTGCTTTTTTTCTATCAGATAGCCAGCCAAAAGCAATAAGCAGTGTGGTTATATAAAAACCATTATTGATTAAAGCCGGTGATGTAATATAGAAACCTTTTTTTAATGGCTTTATGTAACGTTCCCTGGGCAAGGCCTGACCTCCGGGCCTCAGAACACACGGCAAAGTGCCGTCAGGTAACTTAAATGAATATAAACGCTTGAGTTCCTGCAGAGAATATGAAAACCTGGCTATTTCAGCGGGAGCTTTTCGATACTCTGCTCGTTGATAAAACGGAAAACCTGAAAAGATGACAACAGGAATCATCAGGATAAAGAACCTGCGTACCCCGGCAACGTTACAGCCCGGCAGTAATCTGGACAATAAGTAACATGACCATGCAAATACGATGAAAATTATTCCCTGGGGATGCAGTATTATGGTAACTAAGGCACAAACAGAAAAGCATAACAAATCTTTCTTCCCTTCCGCCCTTATGTATCTATACATGTATTTCAATACCATTGGAAGACAGACAAAAGCCATTATAGTTTTATCCTGACTTATGCGACCAAAGAGAATATACCCTGTGCCTTCCTGCGTATAGGCGGTTAACAGGCAAAAAAACGCCAGAACCGGAATGGTTAACGATGCGATTTTTTTATTGAACAGTTCCGACGCAAAAGAATATAAGGACAAAACAGCCAATAGAACTAACGGGATTTTGATATATAGAAATACCAGGGAAAAAACATCCGCCCGGCTGATATAAGACAGTGTCGCGCAGAATAATCCATATACATCATAAAGGCTTCTTGTATTGATAAAAGTGGAGTCAACAAACATAGGGTTCTGAGCATATATCGCATCGGATATCAAGAAATGTCTGACGTTCGCGCAGGTATACCAACTGTCGCTCGACATCCCCCACCTGAACGAAAATGCCCCTACAACCATGACCAGCACGCCCAGAATCATGATGGTAATCTCCCATACTGCTCTTGGGGGCTTATCAGTTGTGTCACTCTTCAAAAAGGCTGATAGATTATTTCGAATTGCTCTGTGGTTCAGGAGCAATATCAAAAGGTAAAACAGCAGATATATGCCAATAAAAGTGTTGAGATTCTTATGGCAAAACAACACGTAAAACCCGGGGACAAGACCAATTGAAAACGAGAAAATGAAAGACTCGGGGAGAATGTCAAAGAAGTGATATTTTCTGTCCCAGCGGAAAATATTCAGAAATAGCAGCATTCCAGGAAGAACCAGGACTGCAATAAATGCGAAAATGAAAGTCACGAAAGCCATCATCGTGGCTTTACTCCTTTATGTTTTCCAAAGTAGCCGGCCCTTCAGCCTTAAGCCGGGACCAAAAAATGTCAGGACAAGAGAAGCAAGCGATTGTGGCGGGCCTTTCACAGTGGTATCGTTGGATTAATTGTGTCGATTCCTCAAGAGGAACTTTTTGTATTTTCCTGCCGGATATAAGGCTTTGTATCTGCCCATAATGAAGTGTTCTGTAATCCTTGTTTTATTTAATGACAAAAACTCCCTGAACTGTGCTTCGTTCCAACCCAGGACCCCGTTGAAATACTTGTTCTTATACCAATCGAATTCCTTGCTATTTTCCTTTTTAAGATTATTGACGTGCGAGACTACCCTTTCATCAATAAATGTCTTGAAATCACCCGCCTTTTCCAGAGGTGGTACAGCTTTATAAATCGTAATTTTTCCCAAACAAAGCTTCTTCAATTCCACAAAACTACTATTTGCCCCAAAATACAGTCTCAGGTAATGTTTTCGCCAACCTGCCACAATATAGTCGATGCGGTTTCCGACAACGGACTCGATAAGCTCCTCTTCCGTCAGAATGTTTATATAATCGGCGGGAGATTCTGACTCAATCAGGATTACGTTCTTTGCGGATTTCTCAGACAATTCACCGGACTTTTCCAACCTTATATACGGCAACTCGTAATACTCAATCCCTACTCCCTTGAAGTACGATGGCAACTGTTCGGGTTTGTCCCACATCACCCTGCTGCCTGGGGGTATATTCTCTTCGATCCACTTTTTAGCATATACAAAGCGTTCATTTTTTCTAACGACAAACTGCCTGTTTCCTTTACATATCCATTGATAAAAAAAAGACCGTTTAAGGAACTCCCTGTAGCCTTTATCCCGGCCACGGCTGATAGTGGTTTGCACGATGACCATTGTGGCGAGTATGCATAAGCTGATTGAATACTTTGGTATTCGAATTCGTTGGATTTGTTCTAATCGGTTAAAGCCCGAATAAATACACAGACCTGATGTCCACAAGAAATCCGCGGCAGCCAGGTAAGATAATAAGAAGATTATGATGCCTTGACGAGGGCTCCAGCCGCTGTATCCCAGAAAATATAGGATGGGAGAATATAACACCAGATACAATAATAGCACGATACTGTATTTGTCTTTTCGAAAAGCCCTTATGACAACGAAGCCCCATGAAGCCGCGAGAACAGGGGCGATGAAAATCCAGGAGCTAATCTGACGATAGTAATTAATAAATCCCTTAAAATATAAAACCGGGTAAGACAGGTACAAATCGAATCCCGTCAGCCCAACCAGTTCGGTGGGGCGTATTATACCGTCAATGACCGCCGGGGCCGCTTTGCCTGTGATTGCGGGCAGACCAGGCCGAAAATGAAGGTAAAGTACCCAGGGCAATATTGTCAAAAATAAACTCAAATAATATAGAATTACATTTCTGAAGTTGTGGCCCGACCGGTAGTCTCTGACAAGCAAAAAGACAAGCAAAGGTGCCGCAAAAAACAGCATGGCCGATTCCTTGGTCAGGAAGGCGACGGCCATTAGAACGCCCGCGCAGGGAAAGTACCTTCTTTTGCCGTCTTCAAAACCACGAATAATAAAGAAAAGTGAAAGAAGAGCAAAAAAGGACCAGATAGCATCCAGGAGATGATAAGACCAGCGACAAACACAGTACGACGTAATAACCAACAAACCTGCAAAAAAACCGACCCACTTGCCACGCATCTTTTTGCCCAAATAGTAAATCAGAATCGGATTTGATATGGCAAAGGTCCTTATCACCCAAAATACGCTCCATGGAGAACTACCAAACAAAAAATAAGCAAACGAAATCATGACAGGGAACACCGGCCCTCTTTGACTGATTGAAGAATCAGCCAAGATAAGCCCTTCAAAGCGGCCTATCTGCCTTGCCGCTTTCATATACGTCTTTAAATCGGTAGCTATAAAAATATCGTACGTGCAGAATGTAATTATTCCTAATATGAAAAGTAACGCCGGCAGCCACAGATTCTTGGCGATAAAGACCTTAACAAAAAAGGCCGTAATACCCCGCAGTCTTTTCACGGCTTCTCGCATCAACTTCATGTGTGCCGTTCCTCTAAGTTTGGGACATTTGGACCTTAAGGAGTTTCGACAATATGACAGATTCATTAAGCTGCTGTTACAAAGTTTTTAGATAATCGCTCATACCTGTCAGTCCCGCGAAAGCGTGAATCCAGGAATAAAGTGGCTTGAGGCAAAGTCTCAAACAAACCACTGTCTAAAACTTATTGAAGGCAGCTTAAAAATCATATCTTCGAGAAATCTCGAACATCCGTGTAAACTTCAATCACTATCACCAATCAGGAATCAGCCATTTTGAATAATTCCCTTACCTTCGTTAATTTTACATCCGTCAGCATGCCGAGTGTCGCAAGGGCAAACATAAAACCCAACGATAACAAGTGAAATAGAAAGCTATAAAAAATGGCGCTATTCTTATCGACCATGATAAACATAAGTCCCAGAGTGATGCCCGCCTCTTTATAGCCGAAGCCCCCTAAGGTATTGAAGGGTATAATAGAAACAAAGATTGTTATTGCTGTCATTAGAACTGCCTCAAAATAACCTAAGTTGACCCCCATGGAACGAAAAAGCAGTTGAACTATAAAAGAATTCACCACCCAATACGATGCGCTGACAAATAGCAACGACAAACTTTTGTCCCTGTTGACCCTCATAATCCGACCAACCCGGCTCAGATGCTCTATTGTGTTCAAGAGAAACGAACCATGTCTTATCACAAGGCTGAGTGTTTTATTAATAGTGTTAATTATTAAATCGATATATCGAATCAGAAAAAGCATAATGATTATGACGGCAAAAATCATAACATATTCAGCTTTGGTAACTTCAGCATTGCCCACAATTAACAAACTAATCAGGAGAAATACCGCCATAATGAAGATATCATGGATGCGGGTTATTATTACACTGGAAAATGCGGCGGGAACGCTTCCTTCGACTTTCTTTCTCAACAAATAAACAAAACTCAACTCCCCAATTCCACCCGGCAGTAAACCAGTGTATAGATTGTACAGAGAAGTGATTTTGAACATATCAATCAATTTCACACCGTTATCCAGAAGATAATTGAATCTTTTTGCACGTATCAGGCTGGAGCCGACATATAATGTAAACGCCGCGACCATCAAAGTATAATCAATCTTGAAACTAAGACTTTGGAACTTTTCAAAATCTATCTGTCTGTATAATATGAAAATTATTACAGCGGCCAATATTGTGCCCGCAATTAGTTTCCTTTTTTTCATTGAGCTCCTCTGAGTGTCTTAGACTTGATTTTTCGCACATACATATAAATTATTGAGACCCCATGAAAATTTTCCCTTTTTTATTATCCTGAAACCAGCCGTCTGTAGCAGTGCCCCTATTTGTCGCCGGGTGAAACCATAAACCTCCCCCTCCTTCATGCCTCGCAGTTTCTGGTCCTTGTCCCAAAAACAAATCTTGTGCCAGATCGTAGAAATTGCAGGCTGAAGGAAAGTGATAATTACCACACCGTCATCTTCCAGAACCCGGTGTGCTTCTCTCAGGATATCCACCCTGCGCGGAATATGATTAAGACAGGCAACAAAGGTAACCGTGTCAAAACAGCTATCGGGGAACGGCAGATTGGATGAATCTTCAACCACCAGGTCAACACCATCCCAGGGGTATATATCTATTCCAATACCGTCGCCACCTCTTGCTTTATATTCTTGGATTAATCTGTTATCGCCGCAACCTATATCCAGACATCTGCCTTTTACGTACCTTAAGACCTGTTTGATTCTGATATCTTGATTTGTGGTAAGTCCCGGAATCCTTGCAACGGCGGGCTGCGGAATTAGAAGCTTGATGGGAAGTAAGATTTCATTGAAAATATCTTTTACTTTCATTTGCCTTTTTGACAGCCGTCTATACGAGTAGCAACGATAAGATTATACCACTGAAACAGAGGCAGTCTCTTTTCGAGAATGTCTTCGATGCTGTTCAATATCCTCCAGGTTAAATCCCCGCCTTTTCCGGCCAATCCTAATGGGGCGAACAAGCCTGATTTTTTCTTGCTTTCCGGATAAAAACCGCATTGCTCAAGAATCCCGCATATTTCGCAGGCATCTAAGTGAGTAAAAAGGCTGCTTTCATGCTCAATTCTTAAAATGTCCGCCGTTTTTAGGACCGCCCTTCGGTACCAAGAGGCGGGATTCCCTTCAAAGATGATGAGTTTTCCGTTTTGCGAAAGGGCTCTTCTGACTTCCTTAAAAACCTTTTCGGGTTTGCCAAGATGATGAACCACCCCTTTCATCACGACAAATTCGAAAAAGTTATTTTCAAACGGCAATTCTTCCGCGTCACCCAATAACACTTTTACATTGTCGGACAAATCACTACGTGCAGCGAGCACCTGTTTCTCGGAAAGGTCTATGCCATAAACCTCACCCACTTTCTTAGATGCTTCGTACAGAAAATCCCCCATACCGCAGCCTATTTCAAGCAGCCTGTTGCGGCTCAAATCAACGTTATCCTTGCCGCAGATAGATTCAAGAATTATTTTGTTATGTCTTTGAAACAGGAATTTGAGGCCTCGATTGCTCTGGTAGGTTTGCAAAACTTTTTGACCGAGCCGGCCGCTGCGCTCGGCTTCAAGTTTTTTATATTCAGAGCCGGCCGGGGATTCTCGTTTATCCTTTTTCATCATTCTGAAACCGGACTGATTAGAACGATATCATTCATCGCCACCACGTCTTAAGTATTGTTCTGGCAAAGTGCAGCCCGTATTTCCAGTCACGACCTTTCTTACTCTCGCCATGGAATCTTCTCGACACGGTTATGGGAGCCTCCGATATCCTTACACCATTCTTAACGGCGTCGATTATGAGTTCACTCGTGTGAAACTGGTCCTCCTTAAGTATCACCGAGTCGAGCACATCTATCTTAAAAGCCCTGAAACCGCTCGAACAATCTGTAATCTTGGTCCTCGTCAACAGACTTATTATGAAGTTGAAGAAATACAGGCCGATAAGCCTTAGTGTCTTGTCTTTCTCCCAGTTACCTAAGATACGTGAACCGATAACAAAGTCGCTTCGGTCTTGTAAAATTGGCTCGACAAGCTTCTCTATCTGGTAGGGGTCGTGCTGACCGTCGGCATCCATGGTGACCGCTATCTTCGCGCCGGTGTACTTGGCGACATCATACCCCAACCGCAATGCCGCTCCGCCGCCACGGCGAACACCATTTTCCAGAACGAGACACCCGCTTGCCTTCGCTGTTTCGGAAGTATCGTCTGTGCTTCCATCATCCACGACAATAACACCCAGAGATTTCCCGAGGATTGTTGAGGGCATCTTACCCAGCAGACCTCTGAGATTCTCCGATTCGTTATAAGCAGGAATAACTGCCACGATTTCCGCAGCCAAATCTCTGGTTTGCATCCTTGGCTTGGCATTTTCATATCCAAGATGCCGTACAAGAAGGTCAAACTGGCATCTATATTCATCCAGCTTTCCTTTGAAATACAATGAGGCAAACCATAAAACGATATTTGAGAATATCAAGAGAACGAGTATCCGGCCTCGATGTTCCGTCTTTAACGCCAACATACCCGTAATGGTGCTGAGAATATCAGGGTATAATGAAACAATTATGATTGAAACGCTGAATATGCCATAGAAAACAAAGTTGAGTTTTTTCCATCGTTGGCCTCTATAAACCCTGACAGTAATAAGCAGGCCGACAAAGCCGACAACCAAACCTATTAGTCTTAAATTTGACATGCCTATGCTCCCGCTCAGATCCGCTTCAACCCATCTGCAAGACTCAGGCAGCAGGAGAATCCGAGTACTTCCCTGGACTTTGTTATATCTGAAAAGCTCTGCCTGATCTCACCTTTCAAAGCAGACTTGTACTTGATGGATTTGGCTTCGAAATTGTCCAGGCCGTTGATCATTTGGGCCAGATCGATAATTTTTGTCTCTTGGCCTGTTGCAATTTGAAAAACCTCGCCCCAAAGCCCGGTATCACAAAAATTATCACGCCAAATAACGAGGTGTATCGCCTGAGCAATGTCGGTGGCATGAACAAAATCGCGGGTTTGCATACCGTCACCATATATCTCGAGGTTCTTCCCTTGTTTGGCGCGTCTCATGAATTTGCTGACGACGGAGGTCTTATGGTCTGAGTAGGGACCATAAGCATTCGCAAAACGAAGTGAGACGGTTTTCAAACCGTATGAGTGCCAATAAGCACAGCAAAGCGCCTCGCCGTAGAGTTTGACAGCACCGTAAGGGGAGATCGGTTTCGCTGCCATTGATTCATTTACAGGGGGTATCTGCTCCCCAACTGCAGCGTTCGAAGAGGCAAAGATAAACCTCTCAATCTGATGCTGACGGGCAGCCTCAATGACGTTAAAAGTGCCCGTCGAGTTTACCGCCAGATGCTCCCCGGGACTCTTGATGGACTCACGAACGCGAGTGTGTGCAGCAAGATGTACCACGGCGTTGTGCCCGGCGACTGCCGAAAGCAACCTATCAAAATCGAGCACATCCCCTTGAATAAAATTGACTTCGCCCTTCTGCTTGGAATCGGCTATGGCTTTGTCCAGATTTGATTTTAGGCACACTGACAGGTTGTCATATATAGTAACGTCGCACCCTCCCCCATCGAGCAGATACCTGGTCAGATTGGCGCCGATAAAGCCTGCTCCCCCGGTAATGAAGATTTTCTGCCGTCTTTGTTGCCCGTCCATACGCTATCACACCTTTTTAAGCACGTCGGTCGGCTGTTGTTTCTCCGGGCTGGTGCTTGTGATGGCCCTGCCCGAACGGTTGGCTTTGACGGAGGAAAGAGTGTGCTCAATCATCTGCATCAGTTGTTTTTTTGATCGAGACCCAATCACTCTTTCCAGGATTTTGCCCTTTTTAAACAGAATGAAGGTCGGAGCTGCCGCTATTTCAAACTTCGAACGGGTCACGCGGTTCTGGTCAACGTTCAGTTTTCCAACTTTCATTTTGCCGGCGAATTCGTCAGCCAATTCATTTACAACCGGCTCAACCATCTTGCATGGCGGACACCATGACCCCCAAAAATCAACAAGCACCGGCAAGTCACTGGCGAGAACTTCACGCTCAAAATTTTCATCCGTGAATCGCAAAGATCCGTTCATCCTGTTCTATTTCCCCTTTCAACTCTAATAACTCAAGTCGTTCCACTTCCCTTTTTACGCCCGACCACCACGTCTTCGGCATGATTACATGCTTTCTTTCTTCGATACGGCCTCTGACTGAGGGCGTCGTAAAAAGCTCAAACATTCGGCAAATTTCTTCTTCCAGGCTGACCTTCGGTTCAAAGCCGTGTTCTTTCGGCAGCTTTTCATACAATGCCTCGAATGGATGTTCATCGGCTTCAACACGCGGATTTTCAACTCGCTGCACATGTACGGGCAGGTTGAAATATTTTCTCCCGACATTGGCAACGGTATAAGCTAATTGCCGGGCACTAAATACACTGGAAATCTGATTGACAACCGAATACTGTCCCGGTTCAGGTGGCGAAGCGATTAGTCTTGTCATGCACTGCATCGCATCTTCGAGAGCCAGATAGCCTCTTATCTGTTTGCCAAGTCCGTATAAGGTTAGTGGGATGCCGACTACTGCCTGCGCAACGAAACGGTTTATTATTGTGCCGAAACATTCGTCGATATCGAGGCGGGTACGAAGACGCGCATCGGCCGAAACCTGCTCCGTATGAACTCCGAATATCACACCCTGCATTATATCATAAGCCCGCAACCACCAGTATTTGCAGGATTCGTAAACGTTAAATGTATCCTGAACCTTGCTGACGTGGTAGAAACTTACCGGGTCCCGCGGCACCAGTTCGCCCCCGAGGCTCCACTCGCGGTCGTCCCATTGTAGCATCGCGTCCGCCGGGAACATACCCTCGAAAAGAGGCCTGCCGGTTAAAGGCGTCCCATATTCCCCCATGGTCCCGAGTTTCAACAGGGATGACTCGACAGTTACGTCTCGCATCGTAAACAACAATGCCAGGGTGCCAAGAACATTATTTTTCTGCACGTCAATCGCATGTTCAACATCTATCATACTAAAAGGTGCTGAAGGACATTCTGCGTAATGAACTATCGACTCGGGTTTTACTTCGTCAATGAACTCCTTGAGACGATCCCGTTCTTTGTATATGTCTATTTGACGAAAATCAATATTCACACCAAGAACCTCCTTGGCCGCATGAAGTCTCTCGTTCATTCTGCTGATTGGTACGATGGTCTGAGCCCCTCTTTCTTTAACCCAATCGCGACGATTGTAGTTATCGACCCCGCTGACCTTACAGCCCAAACTGCCAAGCCACAGGGCAAGCGTCCAGCCAAGGTAGCCGTCAATACCGAGAATCATCACCCTCATATCCTT
>Ga0114922_10000584_pt1 | contig 35002 bp, 27 predicted proteins | sample AartaG_FD_100975 | JGI IMG/M metagenome (GOLD analysis project Ga0114922, IMG submission 100975) | Deep subsurface microbial communities from Aarhus Bay to uncover new lineages of life (NeLLi) - Aarhus_00045 metaG | ecosystem: Environmental > Aquatic > Marine > Oceanic > Sediment | place... | reverse complement strand
AGGAGGTGCCGTGGACTTCCGCTTCTGGGAATATGACGACGACTACGCGGGCCCCGAGGCAAGGGACGAGGCCGCGGCCGCCGAGATCATCCCTGGACTGTGGTACGTTGGCGCCTATCACTTCGCCGCCTACCTGCTGAAGACAGACGCCGGCCCTGTAGTGATCGATACCTGCAGAAGCGACGCACGGGACTTCTTCCTATCCCAGATCCCCCGGGCCGGCGTTGAGCCGTCGGAGGTGGTGGCGATTCTGCACACTCATGCGCATAGCGATCACATCGGGAACACGGCGCGTCTGGTGGAGCTTTCCGGCGCGGAGGCGATGATCGGCGCGGGTGACGCCGTCTGGCTCGCCGAGCATACGCCCGTGAAGCGGATGTTCTGCCCGGGAGAAGTCGTGCAGCTAGGCTCGACTCAGCTCCAGTTCTTCTCCACCCCCGGCCATACCATTGGCTGCGGGATGTACCTCTCTGACCTCGGCGGCACTCGAGTCTGCTTCATGGGCGATGCCTGTGGGCCGTTCATCTTCCAAGAGGTCAGGTGGCGGGGCGATGCAGATGCTTTTCGCGCCAGCGCGGCGCGCATGAAGGCCGTGGCGGCCGACATCTACCTTCCGGGGCATCCCCACCAGATACGTGAGGTGAGCCCAAGCGGCGATCCCCGCCTGACGCGCGACCAGTGGCGTCGCTACATCGACCGTCGCGTCGCGATAATGGAGGAGTTCACCGCGGATTCGGACGAGCGCTAGCGCTGTTGCCATAGCCGGGTGCGCGTGTCACAGGGGCCTGGAACCGGTGTTGCGTACGAGTACGGCTGCGCCAGCGCCACATCCGGCACGTCGAGCGCTACCACGAGGCGCTCAGGAACGTCACTCCCGACGACGTCTACTTCGGTCGCAGGGAGGCGATCCTCATCCGGAGAAAGCGACTGGCGATTCGGGCGATGGTAGCTCGACGAGAGCACTACCGCAGGACCATGAGAAACGCAGACACAACCGGGACAGGAACACCTGGAGTGTTGCTTAGCTCATCCCCCGATCTGTCTCACCAACGCTGACGATCTACACCGCGAGCAGTGTTCACCGTCTACGAGCTGGCCGCCTGAGTCGACGCCATGGGCCAAGCGCTTGAGAAGACGCCTCTAGTCCTGAAATAAGCGAAACCTGAATCCTAATCATCAAGACTGTAATTGGACAAAAAATCCCAAAGGATTTGATTTGGATTGGTTCCACCGATGTCATCGCTGAACCATACGTGGCCTCCAGGTTTATCATGTTCACTGTTTATAGTATACAGAACTACGGATGTATTTTCGTTTCCACCCGTATACTCATCTCGTACCACATCACCACCATTCAGTTCCGTTGTCACTAGACTGGAAGCTGGAATGTTATTGTGATTCAACCAGAGATCTATCACATCGGAAACGGATTGAAAATCCTGGTTGCCTTCGTATGGTAGCGCATCATCTGCAATGCCGTGGAAATGTATGATTGAAGTATACTCGTTTACATCACATGTCCCTTGCAGCATGATGCCGGACATAATCCCAGCAGCAGCAATGAGGTTGCCTCTAGAACAGGCAAGCCCATAAGCCATCATACCACCATTGGAATATCCGGTAGCATATACTCGTGATAAGTCAACATTGTATTCGTTGCTGATATCAGAGATGAGTTGCTCTGCAAAATACACATCATTTTCATTGATATTTTGACTCCCATTGTCTCCTGGATCCCATTCTGCAGCCTCTTTTTCACGTACAACTCCCTGTGGATAAGCCACCAGGAAGTTGCTGATGTCAGCCAACGAATCCAAATTGTAAAAACCCCCGATTACCATTGAATAATCAGCAGCACAATCTCCGAAACCGTGGAAGTTAATGACCAAAGGGGTCGGAGTATTGCTGTCATAGGACGCAGGGACATGTAGGATATATTCTCTTGTCACTGTATCTTGTGCAATTGTTCGATACCCCTTTTCGGCGGCATTGTTGCATTCGTCGTCGTTGTCACCATCAGAGTCTGCGTCGCCATCGGAGTCTGCGTCACCATCGGAGTCTGCGTCGCCATCCGCGTCTGCGTCGCCATCCCCGATGCTTCCGCAAGAATTGTCAATACAGCGCAGATCGCCGTCGCAGTCTGCGGAATTGTCGGAGGCCTCCCCTTCTCCCTTGAGGCTATCACTACTTTCACCCTCGCAACCTGACATGAAAACATATCCAAGGGCACAGACCGTCATCAGAATTCTCAGTTCTTTCATTGTCGTCTTGACCTGCCCCCGTAAGTGCTACCAGCTGTCATGTTAGTGCAGAGGCGTAGGGGCCTTGCCCCCGTTTCTGTACCACCCGGAACGAGAGTATTCTAGGTTGTTAGACAGATAAGCTATTGGTTAGACAGCACGGCCGTGGCCGCCTCCGCCGACGCACGCGCGAAGTCCTCCGGTGCCAGATTCCCGACCGCACTGTGCGGCCGCTCCCCGTTGTAGTGGTTCCGCCACGCTTCGATCTTGTCCTGCGCATCGGCCACCGACAGGAACCGGTGCTCGTTCAAGTACTCTTGCCGAAACCGGCTGTTGAAGGCCTCCACAAGCGCGTTGACCTGGGGCTTGCCCCGCCGGCTGAAGTCTAGCGTCACCCCGTTCCAGTAGGCCCACTGATCCAGCACCACCGAGGTGAACTCCGTGCCGTTGTCCACCTGGATGCTGCGGGGCGCACCCCGCTCCTGGATCACTTCGTTCAGCACCCCTACGACATCGTCGCCCTTCAGGCTCTCTCCTTCTCTGTTTCCATCGGACTTGTGCAATCCGTCCGATGAAAGAGAATCGTCCAGGATGCCCCTAGGAGACTCCAAGATGAGGCGCTCGAAAACGGGGTTCTATTCCCAGTTGGAGTAGGACTCGTTCGTCGCGAACTCGCGCCGCAGTTCGATGCCCGGCCACGTGCAATGGTCAGACGGGCATGGAATCGCATATCAGTGTGTAGTGCGCAAATACTCATCGGCAGCGCTGAGAGACTCCAGAGGGCAGGTTCGGCTATGCCGTGACTGAGCGCTGCCGTTGGTAGTAACCACCCAGCGAGTCCCCGGCAAGTCTTCGACTCTGTGCGTCAAGCGCCCGTGGCGCCACTGCGGGTAGGCACATACCGCTCCTTCTGGTCCCATGTGGTAGAATGGATAGTCGTGCCAGGCAAGCTCACAAGCCGCTCAGAGGTGTCCCAAAGCCACTTAACAGCGACAGGGGCTCCCGCCCGCGGTGGCGGGTGGGGATCTCGAGATAGAACAGCCGGAGGGATGAGTCTCTTGCATAGCATCTTCTTAGTCGCTCTCATACCACTGATGGCCGCTCCATCGCTGGCGCGGCAATGGGCGAACGATATGCCGGTCCTCGGGACAGGCTGGGTGTGTCGGACGGGTGACGATGAGAGGTGGGCCGACCCCGCCTTGGATGACGCGGACTGGAAACCGATCGAGGTGGGCAAGCCGTGGGAAGAGGCGGGACTCGGAGACTACGATGGCTTCGCCTGGTACCGTCTGCGCTTCCGGGTCTCCCACTCACTCAAGGATGACACCGACTTCCAGACCTACATGACGCTGAAGCTCCAACTCGGGAAGATCGATGATGTGGACCGGACCTGGCTCAACGGCCAGGTCATCGGCGAGACCGGCGCCTTCCCAGAGGGCTTCTCAGGTGCATGGACGACTCCGCGTGAGTACAAGGTCTCCGAGGATCTCATCCGTTGGGACGAGGACAACGTGCTCGCCGTCCGGGTCTACGACCACGGCGGCGGCGGTGGGATGTACGAGGGGCCCTACGGGATCGAGGTGGCGTCCTGGCGGGACTTCTTCGGTATCACGCTCGGCCTCGGACGCGGAGACGGCATCTTCGTTGGCGAGGGTCCCCTCGGTCTCAGTGCCAGGCTTCAGAACGACACGCCGCTGCACATGGCGGGGACGGTTCGCTGGCAGGCAGCAGATGATGAAGGAACGGCCCTGTTGGAGGCGTCAGACCAGGCATCGGTGGGGCCCAACAGCGCCAGGGATGTCTCGTGTGAGTTCTCCCCGGATAGGCCCGGCTTCTACAAGGTGACCTGCACCTTCGATCCTGAGTCCGGTGACACAAGCACCGCCGAGACTAAGCTCCTGGGCTACCGCCCCGAGGAGGTGAACGCCCCGCTCACGAGAGAGCCCGACTTCGATGCGTTCTGGGCAAACACGCTCGCGGCGCTCGGCGAGGTGGACCCCCAGTTCGAGATGATCCGGCGCCCCGACGGGGATACGGAGACACACGAGCTCTACGAGGTAAAGATGCGGAGCCTGAGCGACATCCGTGTGGGGGGCTGGTACGAGAAGCCCAAGGCCGACGGCACGTTCCCTGCACTGCTGCTGCTGCCCGGGTACATGCAAAGCATGGCCCCCACGAAAACGCGCGATCCCATCGCGGTTCTGGCGTTCAATATCCGCGGACACGGCAACAGCCAGGAAGACGTGCCGGGGGAACCCGCCGACTACTGGGTGCGCGGCCTGGACGACAAAGAGGGATACTTCTATCAGGGCGCCTATGCCGACTGTGTCCGCGCGGTGGACTTCCTGGCATCACGGCCGGAGGTGGATAAGGACCGCATCGCCGTCGCGGGGGGCAGCCAAGGGGGAGGGCTGAGCTTGGCGACGGCGGCGCTCGACAGGCGTATCAGCCTCTGCGCTCCTGACATCCCGTTCCTGTGCAACTGGGGCAAGTTCTTCAAGATCACGGAGTGGCCGGAGATCGATCAGTGGATCGAGGCCGAGCCCCGCCGCTCATGGGAGTCTCTTCTTCGAACCATAAGCTACTTCGATACGCTGAACATGGCCGATCGAATCACGTGTCCCGTCTTCTTGGGTCTCGGTCTACAAGATGAAGTCTGCCCGGCCGCAACCATCTTCGCCGTCTACAATCGGTTGGATGTGCCCAAGTCATACCGAGTCTATCCCAACGCTGGGCACTGGGTGGACGCCGGCCACCAAGCGGAGAAGAGGGAATGGCTGCTCCGCCAGTTTGGGCTGGCGGACAGGTGATCTGAGTTCTCAGATCCGGCGTCTCTGTCCGTAGCACTAGGGGGTGTTGTCGGGCGTCAGTGAGGCTGCTTTCGGATGTCGGACGGACGTGAGACCGCCTGTGGTGGTTATCCTGCCTTGAAACCGTCTGTAGTGGTCACTTCGCCGTGGAACCGCTCTAGCCTTGCGCTGAGGGCACCGCTGCTGTATCGTGGAGCTTCTATCTTGCAGGAGGATGAACCCACGTGGAGGCAGCTGGGACCTCTGTCTGCCTGGTGATGAAGGCCGTGCTGCTGAGTGCCCGCTGGGCGAGCCGGACACGCCAGCTGGGACTGGAGCAGGCGGCGGGGGCTTTCGGTGATAGCGCGGAGCTGCTGGCGGAGAACGTTACCCTCCGAGATACCGTGGAGTTCCTGACGGAACGACTGGCTTGTGCGGAACGGCGCCTGAAGGCCGCTCACATCCGCAGGCCGTATTCCCCGGCAGAGCGGCTACAGATCCTGTGGTGTATCGAGTACTTCGGCATCTCGCGGCGGCAGATCCCGAAGTATCTTGGCGTGGCGCGCTCCACCATCTGGCGGTGGCTGCGGCGGCTGCAGGATAGCATCGGGCTATGTGGCCGTAAGTGCCAGCTATCGATGCGCCGAACTTCTGAAGAACTGGAGCGGCTGGTGTGGGAGATCCACGGGGCCAACCGGCAGTGGGGCCGGCGCCGCATCGCCCTGGTGTTGGGGGCGCTGGGCGTCTTCCTGGCCGCATCCACGGTGCGCAACATCCTGCTGCGAGCTCGACCACGACGCGCAGGCGCGCCCGCGGCTGCGGCCGGAGAGCCTGAAGAGAGGAAGCCACGCCAGATCGTCGCTCGCCATCCGAATCACGTGTGGAGCGTGGATCGCACCCGCGTGTGGCGGTGGCGCATCTGGCCCACCTGGGTATTGGTGGCGATCGATCACTTCTCCCGCAAGGTCGTCGCCAGCTGTGCCCTGGAGGGGCCAAATGCAGGCTGGGTGGTGGAGGTTCTGGAGGATGCGTTCCTGTGCCACGGAGCGCCGAAGCACATCATCACCGACCAAGAGGGCGTCTTCGTCAGCGATGTGTTCGCGGAACTGCTGAGGCGATGGAATGTCAAGCAGCGGTTCGGCGCGGTGGGCAGGCACGGGTCCATCGCGGTCACCGAGCGCGTCATCGGAACGCTGAAGCATGAGTGGCTCAGGCGCGCGCCCCTCATCAAAGGGCTGGACCATCTCGGGGCACTGCTGGCCGACTTCGCCTGCTACTACAACGCGTGGCGGCCGCACATGACCTTGGCGGGAGCGCCGCCGGACCTGATCCACGCCGGACAGACGTGGCAGGCCCCGGCCCGGACGGCGAAGACCGTTCCCGCTCACGTCGAGCGCCGCTTCTTCCCTGAGACTCGCGTTACGAGCTTCCGTCTCGCGGCATAGCCGCGGCAACTGGCTGCCCTCTGTTCCCCCTCGCGCTCGGCAGCGCACTGTGTGCGCACGCCACCTGAGGCCATTTCCCCATCGCTGTGCCTAGATCGCGGTCTCACACCGGCAAGATACTGTATCACCCCAGCGCCAGCTGCCCCCAACAGAACGGCTCAGAGCGGTTTCAGCGCCGTTTGACTATCATAAGACGGTCTCCCCCTGTAAGTGTTGAAGGGTGCTCGAAGCACAAACACTATCCTCAGGAGGAGACCGATCATGATCTACGTCGGACTCGATGTGCACAAGCGCTTTTCTCGGATGGGTTGCTTCGATCCTGCGACCGGTGTTGACACGCCGTCTTATAGGGACCACTACACGTGGATCGGACGCGGGTGTGGCGCTGGGGCGTCTGGCCGACTTGGGTGCTAGTGGCCGTGGATCACTTCTCCAGGATGGTGACCGCGGTCTGTCCTCTGGAGGGACCCAATGCTGCGTGGGTAACAGGCGCACTCGAAGATGCCTTCCTGCGGCACGGTGCACCGAGACACATTATCACCGATCAGGAAGGCGTGTTCATCAGCGACGCATTCAAGGATCTGCTCCGTCGGTGCAACGTTAAGCAGCGGTTCGGAGCGGTGGGCAAGCACGGCTCTATCGCAGTGACCGAGCGGCTCATCTGGACGCTCAAGTATGAGTGGCTCAACCGCGTCCCCGTCATCCGGGAACTGGATCACCTCGCAGAGCTACTGATGGGCTTCGAGTGCTGGTACAACGACTGCCGTGGCCACATGGCATTGGGCGGAGCCGTGCCGAGCCTGATCCACCAAGGTGAGCACTGGCAGAAGCCTGACTGCTCTGCCAAGACATTGCCCCGAAGCATTCAGCGTCGTGTATTCTCTGACGTCCGCATCACCGCCTACCGGCTCGCGGCCTGACCGGACTTGGCTTCGCTTCTCGTCGCGGCATCTTCTTCACGCCCGCAGCCCGCGATCGCTCCCGCGCCTTGGCCTCCTCAGGAATCCGAGGGGTGCTGATACCAGCGAAGTCCCAATCCTACCAAGGCCGTGCCATCCATGCGATCGAACTGTGCCCCCTCCGTCCATTGACAGGCGTCCCAAACCAATGTGACAATCGCACGCAGGAGCATCCTGGGGTCAGATGAGTTTTTGGACAGCACGGACCCCCGACGCCTATCCGTGTGACGGCGAGATCGTTACGCGTCCGGTGCTCGGCGGCCTCATCAACGACTACTGCCGCCTCGCCGCCTAACGGACTCCGCAGTGCACTCCACCGTCGAGGGCAGTGCCCGCTTGCCTGAAGTGGCCTCCTCACGCTGTCATGGTAGCTGTTGGCGACGCGCGACCTCGCTGAGCCCCCGTCAACCAATCACGCGAAAGTGCAGGTCCCGCTCTCCAACTACCGAAGACGTCCCCGGATAAGTTCGGGAACACTACGGGACAACGTACACCTGCCGGGTTCCGTGGCCTTACACAGCTTCCATCGCAGTCTGGAGAGACGTTACCACGCGCGCCACTTCCTCGCGGCTCAACTGGTTGTAGAATGGCAGGGCGAGCGTCTGCGAAGCGACGCGCTCCGTGATCGGGAAGTCTCCCTCCCTGAAACCGAACTGCTCGCGGTAGTGCGGAAGAAGGTGAATCGGGTAGAAGTAGTTGGCGCAGGCGATGCCTCGTGCCCGGAGCTCGTCCCGCACGGCGTAGACATACTCCCTCGACGGTGACTCTGTGAGGCGTACGACATACACGAACCAGCCCGTCTCTTTGGCCTCCGGTTCATAAGGCGCGCGAACTCCTGCAACGTCCGCCAGCAGTTCCGCGTACCACGAGGCCACTCGCTTGCGCGCAGCCAGGATCTCGTCTATTCTCCGCATCTGCGCAAGACCAAGAGCGCAGTTCAGTTCAGCGATGCGATAGCTGTAGCCAAGACGCGTTGGCTGCATCCAGTCCGTGCCATCGTCGCGTCCCTGATTGCGAAGACTCCGGCACAGAGCAGCGATATCGTCCCTATCAGTCACGACGATGCCCCCCTCCCCAGTCGTGATCTGCTTGTTGGGATAGAAGGCGAACGTGCCCGCATCCCCAAGGCTTCCCGCTCGTGCCCAGGTGCCATCGGACAACCGGTAGCGAGCGCCGAGGGCCTCGCAACTGTCTTCTATCAGAGCCAAGTTGTGAGCCCGCGCGAGCTCGCGGAGTTGGCTCCAATCGGCGGGGCAGCCGAATAGGTCGACGGCCAGGATGGCCTTCGTTCGAGGGGTGATCGCGGAGTCGATCAGACTACAGTCAATGTTGAGCGTGTCTGGCTCAATATCTACGAACCGTGGAATGGCCCGCTCAAACAAGATGCAGTTGGCCGAAGCGATGAAGCTAAAGGGCGTCGTGATGACCTCATCTCCGTCACCGATTCCAAGCGAGCGCACGATGATGTGAAGCGCGCTTGTGCCGGAGTTCACGGCCACGCCGTAAGCGCATCCCGTGTAGTCAGCGACGGCCCGCTCGAACTCGAACAGTTTCGGACCGAGAGCTATCCTCCCGTTGCGGAATACCTCGAGGACGGCCTCGACCTCGTCCGTGCCCACGTCTGGGCTGGACAATCTGATGGGCGGAGAGCCCTGCTTTTCCTCTGACACGTCATGACCCCTGTGGCGGCGATGGGGTTGTCTTCGGCGACGAGAGCCGGAGCGCATACCGTCTGCATCCAATCGGAGGATTCCATACTCTTTATGATTGTGTCAAGAAGACCTCTATGCCCTTGTCAACGGCGTTTGAGGTTGGCCTGACACTATGGAGCCGCCGGTAGGCCGTGGTCCGCGTGTCCGGGAACAGCTGTCGCTCGACGGCCCAGGGAAAACCTCGGCCCAGAGATCTGGTCTGCGCGAGTGCTGCCCACGATGGATGCTCACCGGCGCTTGACAAGGGCAGGTACGTCAGGCTACGCGGGTCGAGGCGACTCCACTTCGCTAAGAATATAGGAGCGTTTTCCCGAGCGAAGCGGCGGAATCTCATCCACGTACTCGACAGCCAGTCTCGCCTGAGACCCCAGAATCGGCATCAGGCGACTCCTGATCGTCTCCTCTCCTGCGAAGGCAGGCAGAACACAGAGGCGCAGAGTGTAGCTCCGGGCCTCGTGCTGGACAAACTGGAACTGAATGACATCATCTAGGTCCTGCAGGCGGGAGTTGATTGCGAACGGAGAAAGGCGATTCCCCTCCGCGTCATACACCGTCTCGACGACCCGGCCCTCAATCCGGGCGAAGACCGGCCCCGCCCGGCCGCAGGAGCACTGCTCGGCCATGATTGCCACGTCCCCGACATCGTAGCGAATCAAGGGCATGGCGTGAGACCAGAGGTCGGTAACCACGACCCGGCCGGGCCGCCCGGGGGCAGCCGGCACATCGTTCGCGAGATCCAGCAGCTCGATCACTAAGGAGGCCTCATTGAGATGATGCTGCTTCCGAGACAGACACTCCTGCGCGACGATGCCGAGTTCCTCCAGGGCGTACCGACTGCGGGTTGGGCACCCAAATGCTGTCTCAACTACCTCGCGATCGCTCTCACTCAGTGGCTCGGCGATAGTAGTCACTCCCTTCAACGCGAAATCGGCAGGACTATCTCCGCACTGCTTGCAGTGGGCCGCTATCGCCGCGAAGGCGGAGGGGAAACCGACCATGAAGGCGATCGGCTGTGTGCGCAACAAGCGGCGCTGGTCGGCCAGCCATTCCTCTGTGAGGTGAGTCGGGTCAATGATGATCTGGTTCTGCATCCAAAGCCGCAACGGGCCCCTTGTCGCTCTGGTGCGCGTTTGGACGTGCCGGGCACCTACTTTGAACCCCATCCGATCGGCGTAATGGATGAGCTCCGCGTTGTGACGCAAAGCTTTCTCCTGCGTAACATAGAAGGCCAGAGGAGTGCCATAGGAGCCGCTGGTCTTCCTGACGACGCAGGCGTCCGGGCGATAGAGTGAGGAGATGAAGTCCTCATGATGCTCTCGAATCGCCCGCTTCTGAAGAACCGGGAAGTCCTGCAGCCTGTTTGCCCCCGAGAACTGACGGTAATGAGCAGTTGTCTGACAAGCATGCGTCAGCAAGCTTTCGAGTTGCTCGGCCTGTCGCTCCTTCAACAGCGCCGGATCGGTGTCGAGCATTGCCAAGTCGCGAAGATGCGCTGCGACCTTTCCGCCGCGGACTCCATCAAAGGCCCAGAACGCCAGAGCGCGGATCCGGGCGCCAAGCGTCAGCTGCATTTCTCTATCACAGACCTTCCTGCTGCAGGTCGTCAGCGTTGGTGAAGCAGAACGGGGAGTGAGTCAAGCAGAACTTCAGGTGTTCCTGTCCCGGCTGTCTCTGCGCTTCTCGTGGTCCTGCGGTCGTGCTTCCGTCGAGCTACAGTAGCCCGGATCACCAGTCCCCTTCGCCGGATGGGGACCGTCTTCCTGCGATGGAGCCGGATGTGCTTCTCACCCGCCCGTGGAGCCGGACCCAGCATCCTGGAAGCTCCATACCCAGAGGTGCCGCCGGATAATCCCGTGTGGTGAAACGACTCGGGTCCACAAACCCACAGGCCTGTCAGCGGGGTCCTATCGCCATTCGGCATGCGCAATATGTCCCGGCAGCGGTGACGATCCATAGAAGACGCACATCAAGGCCTCCACACGTCGCTACAGGCCCAGCGAAGGCCGGACGCTTCCTTCTGCTGTGGCACAGCGCTACTCGTCTGGCATCGGCGCGGTGATGACCCACCCGATCTGCTGTGCCACGTAGTCGACCCAGAAGAAGTCAATCGGAGGAGATCATCAGCGCCCGCGGTGGAACCCGAGGCGATCGCCCTGCTGAAGGCTTACCGGCTGCTGAGCAAGTCGCCCCGCCTGCGTGCAGGCGTACCTCTGCGCGCTTACGACGGCCGCGACCTGTGGAGGAAGCCGATCCCTGCCGGCCGACCCGACATCGGCTCCCATCACCGGAGCTAGGGAGTCAGGGGGAGCAGACCGGGGCTTCCTCAGCCGGGGGAAGCTGCAGCTGATCCGTCCGCACGCAGTGTTCGCGCTGCTGAGTCGGGCTCACGTGGTGCACTCCGACGCGCTGGCCGAGCTGTTGCTCGAGGAGCGCTTCCGCGCGGCCGTCGTCGACCTCTTCTCGGAAGAGCCGTTGCCGGTCAAGCACCCGGTCTGCAGGGCACCGCGGGCCATCCCTTCGTCGCACGGCGCTGGCGTGCACCCGGAGGCATTCCGTAGCATCGGCCGGCTGGCCGTCCGAGACGTGGAGGCAATCGTGGACGGCCTCACGCTGCAGGAGATGCAGAGCGCCCAGCTGGAGTTCATCCGAGTTCGCGGATAGCTGAGTCTCGCGGGGCCGGAAGCCGCGCCGCTGCTCCGAGTGCGCGGCCTTTCCACATCGCCCGTGCTCCGTCACCAGGCGACTGCTTAAGAAGAGAGGTGTCGAGGCCGGAGACAAGGAGACGCGCCTCGCCGCGCCGAACGGCCACACTCGACGCGTTGCCGTCGCAGACAGGACATCTGCGCGCAGGACCAGCGCGGCGAGGGGAACGGAGGGAAGGACGAGGTGGCACGCGAGAACCGCGGGCGCCGCGAAGCGGTCCTGGTGGCGCTGGCCGCGTTGATCGGCCTGTTGCTCAGCGTCGTCTACCTGCTGCGGACCGACGGACTCGCCCCCGACTCCTTCAGCTACCTCCGCGGTGGCGTCAGCCTGCTGGAGGGCGAGGGGTATCGGGCACTCGAAGGTGGGGAGCAGACGGTCTTCCCGCCCGGCTATCCGGCCTTGCTCGGGGCCGCCGCCCGCGCGACGCGCGACCCGGTGGCCGCGGGCCGCTACGTGTCGGTGGCGGCGTCGGTCGCGAGCATCCCGCTCGTCTACCTGCTCGGACGCCTGCTCTTCTCCGGCGGGGCCGGGGTGTGGGCGGCCTTTCTGCTCGCCCTCTGCCCGCTGCGACTCCAGTCGTCGGTGATGGTGTTGAGCGAGAGCGTCTTCCTCGCGCTGGCGCTGGGGGGGACGCTCGCGTGGGCGGCCTCCGGCTCCCGGCCCTGGGCCGGGCTGTTCGCGGGTCTCTGTCTGGGCGCGGCCTATCTGACGCGGCCCGAAGGGCTGGCCATCTTCGTGGTGTGCGCGCTCGCCGCGGCCGCCACGCTGGCCACGCGGGCGCGGCCCAGATACTCGGCGGGGCTGGGCCTGGCCACTCTCGTGGTTGGATTCGCGGTGCTGGCCCTTCCCTATGTCTTCTACCTGCGGCAGCATACCGGCCGCTGGCTGGTGACCGGCAAGGTGGAGCGGAACCTCGCCATCGCGTCGGCGAGGATGGCCAAGGTCCCCTTCCCCCAACTCCGGCAGCTCGATGAAGACGGCACGGCCATCGTCTACCCGGCCACGGCCACGACGGCCAAGGCCCACGTGCATCGGATGTTGATGAATGGGCGGCAGGAGTCGCAGATGCTGGCCGACGTGGGGGGGCTGTTCCTGTTCGCCTGCCTCGGGCTGGGCCTCGCGGCCCTGGTCCAGGGCCCTCGCTCGTCGCTTCTCGCCCGCCTCTCGCCACTGCTCATCGCCGGCGCGCTGCTGCTGATGCTGTCCGCCTTCTTCGTCGAATACCGGATGATGCTGGTGCCATTGGCCCTGTTCATCGTGGTGGCGGCGGCCGCGGCCTCCGTCCCCGAGACCTCCGCGCGGCGCGGCGCTCCCTCCTTCGCGACGGTGGGCAGTTGGCTGCTGGCGCTCGCCTGTGTCCAGCTCGGCGTCGGCTCGGCCATGATCATCAACACCCGGGTGGGGATGCCGATGGAGGACATCGCCCCACTGGTGGCGGCGGTGGAGGCGGAGCGCGACGCCGTCGGCCCCGTCATCGGCAACTACCGGGAGCCGCGAGCGTTGGCGTTGGCCACGAACCGCGACTGCCTCGATCTGCCCTGGGAGCCGCTGCCGCGCGTGCTGCGCTACGCCGCCCACCACCGCGCCTCGTTTCTGCTCCTGCGGGGCGACGACCACCCGGACCTCGCGGCGCTGGCGCGGGAGCCGGTCAGCACAGACCAGTTGCGACCGCTCGCACACATCGAGGCCCGCAACGGCGAGGAGGTCTGCCCGCTCCAGCTCTACCGGATACGTGTCCCGGCAGCCAGCGAGTGAGCCGCTGCGCCTGACGGCCTCTTCTCTTACATAGTCGCGCGCTTGAGGCGGGCTGATTGGCATGGGAGGATGGACAGAGGTAGCTTCGGCACCAAGCTACCGAAGCGCTGAGATCGATCTTCCTCGCCAAGGAGTTCGGGGTCCAGGTGTGGGCCACCGATCTCTGGATCGCGGCGACCGACAACTGGAAGCGCATCTGTGAGGCCGGTCTGGAGGACTCCGTCTTCCCGATCCACGCCGACGCCAAGGCGCTCCCCTATGCCGACCAGTTCTTCGATGCCATCGTCGCCCTCGACAGCTACCATGTCCTCGCTCGACTTGAGAGGCCCCCGCCAGACCGGCGATAGCACGCGCATGTCAGCGCCGATAGGGAGGGACATCTCTGTGCAGAGACCAGCGAATCGTCTCTGGGCAAACCTCAGGAGGGGCTGTTGACACGCCGCCCTATAAGGGGCACCTGCAATCTGGTCAACCTCACGAAGCGCTGCTGAACAGGGGCATCAGAGCGGAACCAACTTCTCTATATCACCCCTGGTGACGACCAGTCGCTCGCATTTCGAGGCAGTTACATTCGGCCTGACAGAGAGCCAGCCGAGGTCTGGCTGCTCGTCGCTTGCCCAGGCGATAAGGCACGCCGGGATGTTGGCTCCCGCGACGTGAGAGAAGGGATAGCCTCCGCCAAAGCGAGGGTTCATTTCAAGCACGACGCAGCCCTTCTCTGCGACGAACACATCGCAGTCAAGCGGGGCGACATGGCCGAGCTGTTGGCCGATCGTTCGACCCACAGTCTGAAGCTCCCCGCTCTCTACCGTCATTACGTGGTCCGTCTCCCCGGCTCGCATCGCAAGCTTCCGTCTTGCTAGGGTCGTGACGTAGCCGCCGCTGAGGTCGTTGATGACATCAATGCCATGCTCCTGACCCTCGACGCGCTCCTGCACCAGCACGCATCTATCGGGGTCGGCAGCGCAAGCCTGGGCAAGCGAAGTGCGCGGGAGGTGACGGCCGAGCAGGTGGTAGGCAGACTCGAGTTCGTCCTCGTCCTCGGCGTAGGAGATGCCGATGGATGCTGCTCCCCAGCGCGGCTTGATGACAAGTGGGAACTGGGCTTCCCCGGCACGCAGGGCTCGCCTCGCCTCTGCAAGAGAGAGGAATGTCGCCGGCACAGCCATGCCACACTGGCCAAGAAAGTCGACAGTCGCCCACTTGTCAGCGCAGAGACTAACGACGCGCGGAGAGGAGATCACCGCGACCGTGCCGATGTCATCGAAGCGGCTCCGCTCCCTGGCAAGGATAGGTAGCTCCTGGTCAAAGAGCGACAAAAGCAAGCGGACATTGTGTCGTTGGCAGATGGCGACCAGAGTATCAACGTACTGCGGGGCCGCCACCGGTGGCACCGCGAAGCTCTGGTCCGCCTCCTGTAGGGCTGCGGCGTCGCCGTCAACATCGGCGGCGAAGACATGCCCACGTCCGGCCAGCGCCTCACGGAAGTAGTGAATGAGGTAGTTGCGGCGCCCCGCGCACGTCAGCAACACGTTCGTGAATAGTATCCTGTCCGAGCCTCGTTCCGCAGGCGCAGTTCAACGCACGGCTGCCAGGCGCCTGTACCTGTACAGTGTAAGCAAGCCTGAGACAAAACAGCCCTACTACTAGGCTACACGCCAGGCGTCCCTGACTCCTGTGTCTATTGGCCCTCAACCATCCGTCGGTGGTGCTCCCTCCAAGCCACCAGGGTCCGGATCTGGAGCACCTTCCGTCGGAACAGGATCTGGTCCCTGCGTCTGCACCAGACGGCGTCCGAGGTCACGTTCCTCAGCACCTCGTGGTAGCGCTCCCAGCCATAGTGGGCGGCGGGGAACGCGAGATCGCCTCCCGCAGCTGGTCCGGACCCGCATGCCCGGTCTTGCGACTGATCTCCCGATAGGAAAGCCCTCGATGCCGAAGGTAGCCGATGTCCGCTTTGATCTCCCGTGGCACGGCAACTGCTGACTCCGCGGCTGGTGGCTTCCAACCCGACCCTGCGGAGTCGCCGGCCCGGAGGCTCTTCCCCGTCCCCTCCTCAGGCGGAGGGTTGCCGCGGTCCGGGCGAGCAAAGACCCGGTCACCACGGGGCCGACGGCTGCCCCGCACAAACCCAGCAGGCGCTGCGGACGTCTGCCGATGCCTTCCCAGGTCACGAGGGTCGTCGTTTGAGTACCAACTCACCGACTGGGAAGCCTTGCTCGTTCCTTTAGCAGGCCCCAGTAGAGTGCCGCGAGTTCCCGCCAGATCGGCTCGGGAGGGAACTCTCGCCTGACGTGCTCCTCCCCGGCCCGCCCCATCCTTCTAGCCAGTCCGGGGGCAGCCAGCAGCCTCCCCAGGGCCTCCGTCAGCGCCTGCGCGTCACCCACCGGCACGAGCAGGCCGGTGATCCCATCGACCACCGCGTCCACCGCGCCCGTCGCCCGCGTCGCCACCACCGGCTTGGCGGCGGCTGCGGCCTCCAGCGCCACCGTCGGGAAGCCCTCCCGGTAGGTGGGAAGAGCAAGGACGTCTATCACCTGGTAATAGGGAGAGCTATCGTCCACATAGCCTGTACTCACTACCCCGGGGTCTGAGAGCACAAACCTGCGTGTCGTCTCGGGCACCGGGTCGGTGTCGTCCAAGCGGCCAAGCCACAGCAAGCGCAGTTCGGTGAAGCGGCGACGAAGCTTGGTGACCGCCTCGATGAGCTCGGGGATTCCCTTATCCTTGGTAAGGCGGCCTACGAAGCCGATTACCGGTGCTTCGGGGGGGATCCCCAGATCCCGGCGCAGTCTTTCTCCGGCGTTGATACGCTCGGGCGTGGGAGCGAAGCGATCAGCCTCAACGCCGTTGAAACTGCCCGCACAGAGGACGACGGTCTGCTCCTTCTTAGCGAGACCCAGCGCCAGCACCCGTCTTCGCACACTTTGACTCACACAGATCACGCGCTGCGCGCATCGGCAGGCGATCCGCTCGGTGCGAACGAGAATCCACCGCTTCATCCCACCGGTAGTCTCCAGACGAAGTCCGTGTACCGTATAGACCCGGCAGGGGACCCTGGCCGCCCAGGAAACGATTCCCATCAGTAGACCGGCTTTGGCGGTGCCGAAGTTGACGAGGGCGGGGCGCAGCCGGCGAACCACCCGCCAGAGGCGCCAGAGGCTTCGCAGGTCTTGCAGAGGCGCTATCGTTCTCTTCATCGCGACTGGGGCCTTAGCGACGCCTTCCTCCGCGGCGACGCCGTCAATCCCCGGACCAGGGGAGGCCACCAGGACGACCTCGAAGCCAGCCTGGCGCAGATACCGGAGCTGACCTCGCATCAGTTGGGTGGTGCCGGAGGCGGTCACCGCATGGATTACCCGCGGCCGCCGCGGGTTCTCGCTCAGGCCTCCGTTCATGGAGGACGATCCTCCATCCGTTGGAGGCTGCTCCTGGCTAGGCCCGCGGCCGGCAATCCCACCGCAAGCCAGAAGAAGCGGCAGTTGTCCAGGCCAATCGTCAGACGTCCCACCAGGCGCTCCAGCCGCAGAGCCGTCTCAGCCGCCATTGGTCAAAGCCCCTCGGCAACCAGGCCGGCTGTCCCCCCGAAAAATACCATCTGGGGCTTCTGAGGGCCCTCGCTTCGCTGCCGCCCTGCTGATATCCTGGGCGGCATGAAAGATCTCTTGGCCCTGCTGTACAACCTCCGGTGCTTCCTCGATGTCGTCCTTCAACTGCTCTGGTATGGTGTACTCTGCAATGACTCGTCGGGGGCCCTGAGGAACTCCAGAGGGCTGGTTTGGCCGTCCCCCCAGCCGAGTCCTGTCATAACCGGTGGCCCGGCCGGATTCCGCGAGGAGCCAGCGACAGGACTCAGCCTCAGGAGTACCGAACTCGCCCTCTGCAGCCGCTCAGGGACGCCGACGGGTATATGCGGACTACACAGCCAAGGCCGGCTTCTGGGACGACAGCCACCTGCACAGGCTCTTCCTCAGGGAGTACAGGCAGACTCCCGTCGAGTACCGCTCGGCGCACCGCGAAGGTGACGAGCGGACTGGGAATGCCCGGGCTGTGCTCTAGCTTCCCGCGGTTATCTGCTCGTGAAACCGATGTAGGCTTGCTCTGAGGGCGTTCCTGGTGTGCCCAGGGCATCCCGCGTCGTTCTCGGACGAGACCGCGGTGGACAGGGCCAGACAGGGCACCAGATCGAGTGCCAGACAGTTGCTTGCCGCGCCGAAACGCGAGTTACCGGCCCAGCCGCAGATGCCGAGCGGCATCCGGGCCGCTGCCGGCACTTCGACGTGGGGGAATAGGCCGGGGAGGCGGCGCGTCTCAGATGCACTATCGGCCTGGGGTCCACAGTCTGGAAGTGAACTGCGGCAGGGGCCTTGCTTGCGCGCTCAGGTCGATCTCATGGGCCCTCGACACGCACAACCGGTCCCAGACGATAGAGGAAGGGAGTCAGTCTGAACAAGCCCAGAACGCTCTCAGGGCGGTCCCATCGCCGCCCGACACCCGCATCCGTTCCCAAAGCGGCCTCGCAGTGGACTCACGGACGCCCGACAACGGGCATCGGCGGCACCTCATCTACCGCCCGGCTTTGTTCACGCGGGTGAAGACAATGTCCTCTGCGCTTGGCTCGAAGGGAACGGCCACTGCGCTCACGTTCCCCCGGAACGAGGCCTGCCCGGTGATGGGCTCCTCGTGGCGTCCAGAGATGTCGAACATATCTCCTTGAGCGTACCTCATACTGAGCCTGAGGCCGCTGTAGGACATAGTGAGCCCTTCCCCACACGAGGAAACGGTGAGACGTCCGTAGCCAGGGTGCGCGTAGCATCCTTCATAGGCTGCCAGCGGCCTTGGCGGTGGAGCATCAGTTGGCCGGCTCCTGCCGCTGGCATTGCGCTGCGCCCGGGCCGCGCGACGCCTCGCTATCTTCCGGAACTCCTCGTTCCAACGCAGCCGGCTCAGTCCGAGCAGTCTGTCAAAGACGTTGAACTGGACGACGTGGACAAGGGGAGAAACACCGCTGTTAGTGAGTATGACAACTCCGCTTGATTCCTCCTGTAGGAATGAGATCGTCCCACTGTATCCCCTGCCGGATCCGCCGTGCCAGAGACGCCGATGCCCGCGATAGGGTTGCACGCGCCATCCGAGAGCAAAGGACGTGTCGAACAGTCCCTTCAAGCGCACGAGTTTCGAGGTTGCCATCTGGGACAGGTGTATCTCCGCGAGGGTCGACTCACCGATGATCTGTTGGCCTCGGACCCGACCTCCGTTCATCTGGAACCGAAGCCACCGGCACATGTCCGAGAGACTCGCGACCACGGCACAGGCGGGCGCCTTCGGACGATAGGCCTCGGCGAGAGGGAAGCTCTTCCCCTTCAGCCACGGAACGAGCCTACCCCCCTCTCGGACATACCCGACCGGTATGTCCTCGGGCATGGAAAGGTCCTCGGTGGCGAATTGGCTCTCGCCCATCCCCAGCGGCTTGAAGATCCGAGACGAGACGACGTGCTCCCACGACCTGCCGGTAAGGCGTTCGACGAGGTCACGGGTCACGGCGACCGCCGCGTTCGTGTAACAGAGGCCGCTGCGGAAGTCCAAGGAAGGCTGGAGGTGGGGCAGCCGTTCGAGGAGCGGAGCGCGCGTCGCCAGCGAACTGAACATGGCAACGTGGTGCGGAGCCAGACCCGTGCGGTGAAGCAGAATGTCCCGGGTTGTGGTTCGCTCCGTGGCTACCGGATCGTGCATCCGGAACAAGGGCAGATAGTCCCGGAGGGGCCGGTCCCAGGCCAGCCTTCCGTCGTCCACGAGCTGCCCCAGCACCGTTGCGGTGAACGCCTTCGTCATGGAGTTGATGGGGAAGCGCGTATGCTCAGTGACCGGCTCTCCTGACGTCAGATCGGTGACGCCAAAGCCTCTCGCATAGACGACGCGATTCCCCTTGACGATCCCCACCGCTGCCCCAGGCACATTCCACTCCCTCATGCCCTTTCGTATGAAGCGATCGAGACCGGTCAGCTCGGGTGGTATGTGTGCTTGCCCACTTCGTGTCACGGAAGGCCCCTCCTCCCTACATGCAGAGCCCGGCTGGGGGGACGCGCGCCGGCGAGGACGGCAGGAGGTGCCACTCCTGCGGAGATACTCGATGGTCCTCTGTCGTCAGTCGTCAGCTCGCGGGTGTGCCGACGCGTACTCGCGCGGGGAGGCCGATCATCTCTCTGGCCTCATCTGGCGAAGCGATCTCCCGTCCCACTCCACCGGCGACCTTCACCAGTCGATCGATGAGGCTCGCGTTGCTCGCGAGAACCGTTCGGTCGTCGTCAAACCAGAGATTGTCCTCCAGGCCGACACGCACGTGACCACCCATCATGATCGCCCAGGAGTTCACTCGGAATTGGAGTCGCCCGATGCCGGCTGCCGCCCACGTCACGCCCTGTGGAAGGGCACGTACTGCCGCATCGAGGTTGAAGACAGTCGCGCTTAGCGTACCGAGGGAACCGAGCAGGATATTGCAGTAGAAGGGTGGCTTCAGCAGATCGTGGTCGACGAGGTAGCGGGCGTAGTCGACCATGCCAATCTCGAAGCACTCCCATTCCGGCACGATTCCCCGCTCGTACATCGCCTTGGCCAGGGATCGTATCATGCTCGGGCTGTTGACCGACTCAGTCTTCGGGAAATTCATGGAGCCGAGCGTGAGGGATGCCATCTCCGGCGCGGGGCCCGTGCAGTCCAAGGCTTCCGAGCGCTCCTCGAAGGACCTGAAGACCCGTCCACTCGTGGACACGCAGAGGATGATATCCGGAGAGACGTCGCGGACACCGCGCAGGATCTGCTGGTAGACGTCAAGGCGATAGGTTGGCTCGCCGTTCTCGTCGCGAGCATGGAGGTGCACAATACTCGCGCCAGCACTCCGACAACGCCTGACATCCGCCACTATCTCCTCAACGGAGATGGGGACGTGCGGACTGTCCTCCTTCATAGGGACCATGCCTGTGATGGCCGCGTTGATGATGAGCTTCTCCATGACGTGGCTTCCCTTCTCTGCCCCGCGCCGCCTGAGGTCAGCAGACCAGCGCGCCAGCAGCCACTGCTCTGGTTGATACCTCTCAGCACTGGATGTCCACGCGAACGGCGCCAATCCCCCGAAAGCTGAAGGCTGCCCCCAGGCGAAGGCCCTGTTGACAGCCCAGCAGCCAATGGCTAAGACATCCTTCTGAGGCTAGCACACGACCGGTGCTTCTGCAAGCGTAGGATGGCCTGTTTTTCTCATCCCCTGTGTCGTCCGTCAGACATTGGTGACACATGGCCAGTGGCCGCCCAGGGCCGTCTGCTCGTGACTCCGCCCAGTGATTCAGGATCCACTCCACTTGCGCGATGGCGGGAGAGGCCCATTGAACGGACAAAGGTGATCGCCCCAGAGACGGCGCGTCAGGCCTCGGGGAGCACGTCCTCATCGCCGTCTCCGGACATCGCCCGGAGGTACTCCACTAGGTTGCGCGTCACGCCGCCAGGATACTCCTGTCCCTCACCGGACAGCACGGACCGGAGGGTCGTGAGGAGGATCCGTAGGTCGAACCCCAGCGTACGTCTCTCGACATACTGGACGTCCAACTCAAGCCGATCTTCCCATCGCAGCGCGTTGCGGCCGCTAACCTGCGCCAGACCTGTGATACCCGGCCGCGCGAGATGGCGCCGCCGCTCTCTCGGCGTATACCAGGGGAGGTAGCTCAGGGGAAGCGGGCGCGGGCCCACCAGCGACATGTCTCCCTTGAGCACGTTCCAGAACTGCGGAAGTTCGTCGACACTCAGCCTGCGGAATATCGCACCCAGCGGAGTTACGCGCTCGCGCGGCGGGAGCAGCTGTCCCGCCGCGTCCCGTGCTTCTGACATCGTGCGCAGCTTGACCAGCGTGAACGCTCGCTCGCCCTGGCCGCATCGCGGGTGCCGAAAGAGCACAGGCGAGCCCATCGTGAGGCGGATGGCCACCATCGCGGGCAGCAGTATCGGGGTGGCCAACCCGAGTCCCACCAAGGCTCCCATGATATCCAGAACGCGTTTCTGAAGGACCTTCTCCATCCCGCTGACCTGCCCCCCTCAACGTTACCACTCACAGTGTTAGTCCCCCCGCGGCTGGGGTGCTCCCCGTTTCTGTACCACCGGGAATAGGACTTTTCAGCCGGCGGCGACCAGTTCCTGCTTAGGTGGTTCAAGACGAGTGCGAGTGTCGACCGCCCGTGACACCACTGCGGTCGTGTGCCGAGCGCCGATTCCGTTGCTGGGCACATAACACCCGTTATGGGCCCAGTCGGGAGGTTCTCTGTGTCAGTCTCACTGCCACCCGACAACGACCGGCAGTCGCGGGAGGGGATCGTTTCCCGTAGAGACACGTGTGGTGGTCTCCATAAGACGGGCGTGTCAAGGGCACTCCCTGTGTGGTGTTCCGACGATTCTCAGTGGTCTTCAGTGAGACAGGTCTCCATCGGCGCTGACATCGCGCATGCTATCGTCGGTCCAAAGGGGGCCTCTCAAGTCAGTTGCGGGCTCTAACTTCGGCCAGACCACTCGCGGGAGAGTGCCCCCATACTAGGCAGCAGCTTCTCGGACCCGGGGTGCCCTGTAATCCTGCTCTTTCTTGAGCATGTGGTAGATCAGATCCAGCAGGCGTCGCGCCACCGCGATCTTGCCAGGATTGCGGCCATGGCGGAAGGCGACGGAGAGGAAGATACGCTTCAAGCGGGGATCGGGTTCCTTCATCTGCCCGATCCGCTGCGCCCCCAGCACTGCGGCATAGCGCAGCCACTTGTTGCCGGCCTTGGTGAGCGGCCCACGGGCGTCCTTGTCTCCGCTCTGGTAGACAGCCGGTACGAGACCGGAGTAGCCTCGCAGCTGTGTCGGTCCAGGGAATCGATTGATGTCCCGGATCTCCACCGCCAGCGCCAGACTGAGGAAGGGACCGATGCCGGGAATCGTACGCAGCCTCCGCGCCATAGGATGCTCCCTCGAGGTCTGGTCGACCATGCGCTCGAAGTCATGCCCTTTGGCGTGCACGACGACGAGAATCTCCCGCAGACCAGCCAACATCTCCCCCGCGTGACCTCCCAGCTCCACCTCCTCCAGCCATAGCTGTCCGCGCTCGCCCATTAGGTCTCGATGCGGACAGTCATGACCGTGGCGCGCCAACAGCATTCGAATCATCGTCCGCACCTGGGTCGACATACGAGTCAGAGCGCTCTTGCCTCGGGTCAACTCTCTCAGATCCATCGTCTGCGTATCGGGTCGCCACTGCGGCTTCAGCACCCCCTTTGCTGCCCACCAAGCCAGTGCCGCCGCATCCCGCCGATCGGTCTTGGAGACCGTGTGCTGCAGCCGTCTCACCTCTCCGGGATCAACGATCCACACCTCCTCCGCCATCGACTCCAGCAGGCCCGCCATGTGGTAGCTGCTCCGTCCTGCTTCCAGCACCACCGTCTTGGGGGAAGGGAGCTTCTCCAGAGCCTCCTGCAGGGCCGATGCGTCGTTGCTCACCGATCCTAGATCGTGTACCTCACCGGTCGCAGGATCGAAGCACCCCATCCGAGAAAAGCGCTTGTGTACGTCCAGGCCAATGTACATCATGATCGGTCTCCTCCTGGCGATAGTGTTTGTGCTTCGAGCACCCTTCAACACTTACAGGGGGAGACCGTCTTATGATAGTCAATTCGCCGTGAAACCGCCGTAGCCTTGCCTTGACGGGCTCTCTGCTGTATCGTGGGCACTCCATTTCCCTGGAGGGTGAACCCACGTGTCCGCGTCAAGCAACCGTGGCGCCACTGCGGGTAGGCACATACCGCTCCTTCTGATGCCAATCCCAACGGCCTCAGGATCGCTCAACAACGACCTGTGTGACCACCGCGAATAGGCCTCAGTCACTCCCCGCGAGGGCCTGGGCAGCTACAGGAGAAGGGCGTCGCAGAGCGCACGCTGAATCAGCATTCCTCAAGCCCAGCGAATCTGTGTGACTGAGGCAAGCCCAGATGAGACTTTCTCGCAGAGACGCGCGGCGCCTGGTGATCGCAGCCCAGGGCCTCGACGGCCAATGGAAGGCTCCAGAGGGAAAGGACGGCGTCCTGCGAGTGATGGAGCGGATCGGCCGGGTTCAGATCGACACCCTGGCCGTCGTGCAGCGCGCTCACCATCACACGCTGTGGTCACGGCTTCCCGACTACGAGCCGCGCCTGCTGGAGGAGGTGCACGGGAGCGACCGGGCAGCATTTGAGTACTGGTGTCACGCCGCCTGCTACCTTCCCATGTGCGACTACCGCTACTACCTTCCCAGGATGCGGGCGGCCTCGCAAGCGCCGCGGACGCGGCAGTGGCTGAGCAAGAACGGCGCTCTCGTGAGACACGTGAAGGAGAGGATCCGTCGGGAGGGGCCTCTGCTTTCGGCCGACTTTGCTGCGCCGAAGGGGCGCAAGCCAGAATCCTGGTGGGACTGGAAGCCGGCAAAGCGTGCCCTGGAGATGCTCTTCGACATGGGCGAACTCATGATCGCTAAGCGCAGGAACTTCCAGCGGGTGTATGATCTCGCCGAACGGGTACTCCCGGCCGGCATCAACAGGGAGGAGCCGTCGAGAGAGGAACTCGCACGGTTTGCCGTTCGCCGAGGCCTCCGCGCCTCGGGCGTTCTATCAGCGAGAGGAATGGGGTGGGCATGGATCGGGGACGGCGAAGCGATATCAGAGGCGCTAGCGGAGATGGTCGACTCCGGCGAGGCGCGGCCGGTGATGGTGTCAGGCGTAGACTCGGAGTCCTGGTATGCCTGGGCCGAGACACTCGAACAGGTGGCCGGCGGCGCCCGGCGTCGTCGGCAACTCCACATTCTATCGCCGTTTGACAACCTTGTCATCGACCGACGTCGGTTGCGCGCGCTTTTCGACTTCGACTTCAGCCTGGAGTGCTACCTGCCCGCCCCGCGACGTCGTTACGGGTACTTCTGTCTCCCCATTCTTTGGGGAGACAGATTCGTAGGCCGCCTGGATCCAAAGGCTGACCGCCGGCGGCACACGCTTGTGGTGCGCAGGCTAATCTTCGAGTCGATACCGATCTCCTATCAGCAACTGTTGCCTTTGCTGGCGCGGAGGCTTTGCTCCTTCGCAGCCTTCAACGACTGCTCGGAGGTGGTGATTGAAGAAGCGCGGCCGCGCAAGGTATTGGCGCCCCTCCGAAGCGAGATTCGTAGGGCCTCGCGCGAATGATGATCGATGTCTCTACCGCGCCTAACGGCGAACTGACGTCGCTGCCACGGCGTGCGAAGAAGCGGCACGCGCCCAGAGGTCGTTGTTAGGCGACGCTGAGGCCGCTGGGATTGGCATCAGAAGGAGCGATATGAGCCTAGGGCAGCTGTCTCAAAGACACCTGGCAACGGGCCCGCGGGTTCATCCTCCTGGGACATGGGATGCCAACGACACGACAGCAATGCCCTCAGAGCAAGGCTACGGCGGTTTCACGGCGAAATAACCACTACAGTACGCTTCGCCTCCGGCGCTCTCGGTCGTGCGGTCAGGACCTCTGATTGCCACCCTAACCCCTGGCGACGAGGTCGAATGGCACCCTCCACGGTCCACCATCCCATCGACGGACCGGCCCTCATCCCTTCCCGGCCGCGCCGATGAGTTATTGGACAGCACGCCCTACGGGTACAGAAACGGGGAGCACTCCAGGTCCTAGAGTGTTCGCGTCACTTTCTTGAGCCGACGCGGCGCGTCCGGATTCAGCCGCTTGATGAGCGCCAGATGACAGGCGAACAGCTGCCCCAGAGTGCCGAACGGGATTGGCGTGAACGCCTCCTTGATGTTGGTTGGACAGTAGACATCCGTCGCCGTGTCGTGCTCCACGTGCCGCCGGTTGGTGAAGCTCAGGACGTCCACTCCCTGCTTGTTCAATCGCTGAACGAGATCGGCCATGAACCCATGTGTAGGACCATCGGGCATGAAGGCTACCGTGGGCGTATCCTCCTCGATGAACGCAATCGGCCCGTGGAGGAAATCCGCGGCGGACATACCGTCGGAGCCAACGTAGCACGTTTCCATGAGTTTCAGCGCTATCTCTCGGACAGTCGCGTAGTTGAAACCGCGCGCGAGACAGACGAAGCGCGCCGCGTACCGGTAGTAGCGAGCTACCTCCGCGATCTTCTCTTCGCATTCGATAGCGGTTTCGACCGCGGTCGGCAGCTCCGCGAAGTCTGCCTCGCTCAGCGCTCCTCCAAGAGAACGACAGATCATCGCCATCGCGACGAGCGTATTCGTGTACGTCTTGGTGGCCGCGACGGCCCGCTCTTTGCGTGCGCGCAGACGGAGTGTATGGTCAGCGACTTCGCTGAGCGACGAACTCGCCGCATTCGTGACCGCGAGGGTGAATGCCCCCATGCGCTTGGCCGTGCGGAGCGTCTTCACGACGTCTGGGCTCTCCCCTGACTGCGATATCCCGATGGCGAGGGCCCCCTTCAGGTGGAGTGGCGCGGGGTAGAGAGTGAAAAGCGACAGCGCCGCGCCAGAGACCGGGATACCAAGAAAATGCTCGAACAGGTACCTCCCGAAGGTGGCGGCGTTGTCCGAAGTGCCCCGTCCCGCCACGAAGATCAGAGGTGGGGGCATCTCTCGGAACCGAGTGAGTTCCCGGTCCAGTGAACGGCTCTCACGATCGAGAAGCGCGGCAATCCTGCTCGGCTCCTCGTAGATCTCCCGTAGCATGTGGGGTCGCGACCGCCTCCGAGGCATCGCGCCTAGCGTCGCGTCAGATCGGGGCACAGCAGATTCTCCTGTAACTGCAATGCTATGGTGCTGGCTAGTCCGGAAAGAAGTGTGCCTCAATAGCGCGGCACAGGTAAGTGATAGATAGGGACGTGGAGTTCCTGGAGTTCGGGTGTGGAGTGCTCCCCGTTTCTGTACCACCCGGAATGAGATTTTTCGGCCTGCGGCGACCAGTTCCTGCTTGGGTCAGTCAAGGCAAGAGCCTCGGGCAGAGGCCTGCCGTGCGAACGCCTCCGGCGCGATGTTTCCGAGCGCGCTGTGCGGCCGCTGCGTGTTGTAGTGCTCCCTCCATGCCTCCTGTGCTCCCCAGAAATCCTATCCGGGCATTCCTGGGCGATTTCCTTCCCAGCTGAGTCGGTGCTATCCTTCCTCTCATGAGTACCATTTCGAGCCCGTGTGTGGTGGTCAATTCGCCGTGAAACCGCTCTAACCTTGCTCAGAGGGCGTTTCTGGTGTATCGTGGGCACTCCATTTCCCTGGAGGATGAACCCACGGGTCGTTGTCAGGCGATCCTGAAACCGTTCGGATTGGCATCAGAAGGAGCGGTACGAGCCCACCCCAACTGATTCAGGCACTCTTGATCTCGGAACGGGACTGAGCTACGGGAAAACCGAACTAGCCCTCTGGAGGCCGTCTGCGGCGCCGATGAGTGTTTGCGCACTACAGTCTTGAGCTCACTTGGCCCACCGCTCCTCCTCTTCTCGCCGTTCGTCGAGCGTTACCAGTGCTCCCTTCGCGGCCTCGCGAACTGCTTCATCGGGGTCGGCCTCCGCAAGCGCCTTCAGCGTTGCCTGCGTCGCCTCGTAGTCGTCCCAGTATTCCCCAAGCATCTGTGCTGCGACCCCACGAACCGAAGAGTTAGCATGAGTTGCGCTCTCGCTGATGATGCCGATCTTGTATGTGTCTTCGATGTTGTAGTAGGGGGAGCGCCGGATGGAGAGCAGCCCCTCGAGGTCGTCCTGGTTCAGCCCATCATCGGCCCCAATGAGAAGAAACGGTGATAGCTCCATCAGAGACGCGCCGGCGTGGAACTCGGCCTGCTGAGTGTCGTACGCGAAGGCCATCATGCAGTCGATCCGCACATCGGAATCGCTGCTGTAGTACCAGTTCGCCTCCGCGTAGGCAAACACCACCCATCTCCCATCTCGGCTCTGCAGAAGCCGCCCCCGTCGTCTCTCGACCAGGGACTTCGTCCAGGTCAGGTCGTACTCATCCTCTCCCGCCGGGCGCACCACCGGCACTTCCCTATCTCCCCGTTCGGGCCACCCGATCAGAGTTGTTCGTCGGAAGAGCTGGTCTGCGCTCACTTCCTCTGACAGGGCATATACGTCCCATGCCTGGGCATATCCGTCTGACAGGACATATACGTCCTCGAGAAGCTGAACGTGATACGTCTTCCCCCCTGCCGCTCGAAGCTCGCTAAGATCACGCCACGGCCGGCTCCACTCCTGGTACGAGACCCACAGCATGACGAGGACAGGCGAGGCGACCCCGAACACGAGGCCGACCTGCAGCGCCAGAAGTCCCGCCTGCCGCTGCCATTCCAGCCGCCTCCCGCGGCGGGCCCCGACGAACAGCCAGAGCAGCGTCACGCAGAGGAGGGCGAGGAGCGCGAGACTCGCGGCGCGGATCATCTCGTGCCGAGGCGCGACGATGACGGCCTCAGGGCGTAGCTCGGTCTCAGAGCGAGGCCATACATACCACGTCATCACTGCCAGCCACGCCACGAAGAGGATGGCCAGGATCGCGTTACCCGATCTTCGTACACCCATCTACTTGGATGGCCTCCGTCGCACGGTGTGGCCACAGTCAAGATGCCGGAGGCACCGTTGTTTGCCCGCGCGGCCGCCCGGCGCCGACCCACACCACTGTGCGGGTCTCAATAGCGATGGGACACCTCTGACAGCCCTGCAGGCTTGTCTCCGAACCTCAGGTATTCTACCATATGGGACCATTCGGCGGCGCCTTCGGGTATCGTTCTTCCAGGGCTCTCAGGCCGGCTCCGCGGGCGGTTGACAGCCACAGGTTTCACCCGCATTGCACCAAAACTAATCTGTGGCTCCAATGGTCGTTGTTAGGCGACGCTGAGGCCGCTGGGATTGGCATCAGAAGGAGCGTTTCGGGTCCACAAACAGCTGTGTGGTGCCTGGAAGGGGCATCTGAAGTGTGCTCTCCGGCAACACCATTCTGGGCGTTCTGACATCTGTCAGCGGTGTCCCAACGCCATCTAACATGCGCATGGTGTCTCGCGGGAAGCAGCAGGCGGCTACCCTAGAGGGAGCGTGGAAGCGCCAGTGAGGGACATCTCCGGCTTCCCAGTCCGGTTGCTCAGGATAGCCCTTCCAGGAGTCTCAGCCAGGCCATCATCCCGGGGTCGTCCTTGCCGATGCTGTTCTCGCCGAACATGCGCGCGCGTCCCTGTCGCGCTGGGCGGGCGCGGAACTCGGCGATGGTCTCCCGCACCGCTTGCTGAGCCGCCGGCAGCATCGCGTCCGGCGCGTCGGCCCCACGCAGGGCCTCCACCGTGGCCGCGATCGCGTCGAGGACGGTCTTGTCGCCAAGCTCCGCCTTGCCCCTGCGTTGCATCGCCTCCATCGCCCCGCCGAGCAGGTCGGCGCTCTCCCGCCAACTGACCTCCGTGCGGCCCTTAGTCGCCTTGGCGGCGCTCATCACTCCGGTGGCGAGCAGCGTTCCATAGGTGGACCCCGAGAGGCTGACCAGCGCTTTGGCGCACTGGAGCAGCGCGGCCCCGAGGTGGGGCGGGAGGCCGTCCGCCTCGTCGGCGACGCTTCGCAGTCCGCGCACTAGCGTAACGCCAAGATCCCCGTCGCCGAGCGAACCATCGAGCGCGTTCAGCTCGTCGGCACAGCTCTCTGCCTGAGCGGTCAGCCGCTGGATGGCATCGCGCAGTATCTCTGTCGTCAGGGATGCAGCCATGGGGCTACCTCCGCCAGTGTCACACCCGCCAGAACGGGCAATCGCAGGGCGCTTGCAGCAACTGCTCCAGCTCCTCGTCGAGCTGGCAGAAAGTCAGGGAGAGCCCGGTCATCTCCATGGAGGTGGCATAGCGCCCAACCAGCGGCATCACGATCTCTACCCCTAGCTCGCGCAGGCGGCCGGCCACGTAGCGGTAGACGATATAGAGCTCCTCTGGCGGGGTGGCGCCAAGGCTATTGCACATAACCGAGACGCGATCGCCCGAGGCGAGGGGCAGGTCCGCGAGCAGCGCGTCTACCATAGTCGAGGCGATCTCATCCGCGGTCTGCAGCCGGCCCCGCTGGATCCCGGGTTCGCCGTGGATGCCCATGCCGATCTCCATCTCGTCCTCTCCGAGCTGGAAGGTCGGCTTCCCCGCTTGCGGCACGGTACACGGCGTCAGCGCCACCCCGATGGAGCGGGTGGCCTCCAACGCCTTCCGCGCGGTGGCGGCGACCGCGGGCAGATCGGCTCGGGCCTCGGCCCTGGCGCCTGCCAGCTTGAAGCCATACACCATGCCGGCGACCCCGCGGCGCTTCTCGCGCTCGGAGGGAGGAGCGCTCGCGACATCATCCGCGACCAGCACGGTCTGAGTCGCGATGCCCTCCATGTCCACCATCTCCGCCGCCATGTCGAAGTTCATGACGTCCCCACCGTAATTGCCGTAGATGAGCAGTACCCCCGCCCCGCCGTCGGCTGCCTGGATGGCATCCGCCATCTGGTCCGCCGAGGGCGACGCGAACACGTCCCCGATGGCACAGGCGTCGAGCAGGCCCTGGCCGACGTAGCCGGTAAACACAGGGAGGTGCCCGGACCCGCCGCCGGTGACGAGGCCGACCTTCCCGGACACGGCTCCGCCTGCGCGGGCGATCACGCGCCCATGCGGCCCGCGCTGTTGGTAGTACCGCGGATGGGCTGTGCACAGCCCATCCAGCATCTCGTCCACGTAACGAAAGGCGTCATTCAGGATCTTCTTCATCTTCTCTCCTCCACGCCGAGTGGTCGGGAGCCTCCCGCCTCTGTGCCCCCCCCTAGACACAACGTCCGGACGCTCCGACGGCGCTCACGCTTATCCCATCATCATGTAGCGGGGCAGCAACCGCCACACCGGGTCTCGACCTACTGCTCGGGTGAGGACCCGCCCGCACACAGGATCTTGGCCTGCCTCGTGTATCTCTCCACAAGGTCGCTGATCTCGACCACGTCGTGCCCTCTGATATAGGTGTGGATCTTGTTGTGGAAGCTGCGGTGCCAGTGCTCTGGGATTCCGCGCTTGCCCACGATGGCTCCGGCGATGCTGCCGGCGGTTGCCGCGGTGCAATCGTTGTCCAGACCCATGGCGACAGTCTCGGAGATCACCTTCGTGAAGTCTGTGCCGCCAAGCATGAGGCCGAACACGACCAGGCAAGCGTTGTTGATGGTGTGTACGCCAGTCATACCCTTGAAGCGTCGATCGACAGCCCCGCGCGCGTCGCGGTAGTCGCGGATTCTCTCGCTGGCCTTCAAGGCCCATCGGATCTCCTTCGCGAGACGGCACTCTCTGGGGATCTCGGCCAGCCCAATCCTGATAGCCTCAGCTGGGTGGTCCACGGCGAAGGCGGCTGAGATCGCGGCGCTGAAGAACATCCCCCCGTAGAGCCCGTTTCTGCGATGGCTCATGAAGCTATCCCGATAGTCCAAAGCCGCGGCTCTTTCCGGCTGCCCAGGTGCAAGGTAGCCATAGGGATCGCAGCGGATGAACGCGCAGATGAGCTCTGCGAAAGGATTGTCATTTGCGGCCTTGGCCGCAGGGGTTCCGGCGAGGAGCCTGCTCAGCGGCCATTTCATGTCCTTATAGACCCAGTTCAGGTAGGTGTGCCACATGCGGCCCACATCCTCCGTAGTGAAACTCGGGCCATGCTCTTCCAGAATCATCAACCCCAGCACGGTGTAGATAATATCGTCGTCAGCCGGGACACCGTCCATGCCATCCCGCGTGTAAGCGTCGAAGCGGCTGACTCCATAGCGGAGATCTGACGGCGTCTTGGCTCGCGACCAGTAATCGGTGGGTGGGAAGGAGTCGCCTATCTCCTTTGCCCAGGCCGCCATGGCCTCGACCGACCACCCCTCGACGGCCGCTCCCAGCGTGCATCCTGCCATGCGCCCGAGGAGAGCTCCTTCGACCTTCTGTGCGTAAAGCTCCGGGTCGAAGCTGTCCCAGAGTCGACGCGGGCCTCTGGGCCGCAGCGCGTGGATCTCCGCGAGGCCGTTGGGCTCCTTGTCAGCCAACTCACGGTCGATGGGAAGCTTGCCCATCGCCTTGGCAGTCCGTCGCAGGATTGCCTCTGTGCGCGCCAGCGGCACGGAGAGGCCCTTGGCGCCGTGATCGTGCTTGAGTTGTGCGAGGGACTCAATCTCGTCGATTATGCTCCGATAGTCTGGCAGCTCTGGGTAGCCCACTCTCATGCTCCTCTCGGAAGTGTCGCGCAAAGTGCTGGCAGGTTACTCCCCAACCGTAGTGGTAAGGCAACTCGTGCCGTGTTCACTCGGAATCCTGTCCAGTCCGTTGCGCGTCGACGACAGGACTTCTGGGCAGGAGCGCGAACGACCTGTCGGGCGCTAGGGAACGACCGGGCCGGTGCGCCGAAGCACGTGCCGGCCCCACCGGTTCCGCCGGCGACGACGACCGCGAACGCGGTGCCTTGGCGTCCTTGTCAGGGGCCCGTGGAGCCGGCCTGACGTCATGCCGCCAGCCACGGAAGTTTCAGTGTCCCTTCATAATGCCGACACACATGCCCGCTAGACTAATCATAAGAGCAGTTGAATCAGCGTGAATCCTTACCTCCGCGTCGACCGCTCGGACAACCCCGGGCGGTCGACGGTTTGTGGGAGCCTTGATCTGCTGTTCCAGTGGGGCGAGAACGGCACCTATGAGCCCAAGGTCGCAGGTTCGAATCGGGACCCCGCTACCATTGCTTGGCGAAACGCTACGGCCGCCGAGGTCGCAGGTTGGAAGCGGGGTAGTGGTGAGTAAGGTATCTGTTCATTGCGACCTCGATGCGAACCTGCGACCATAGGCAGAAGCCCTAGATGTTCTCGATGTGTGCGCTCGGGCCAGCTCTACGGACCCCTGACACGGACCAGAGGCCCGTTTACCGCCGTCCTACAGGCCCTCGACACCCGCATCCAGTATCATCCCCATCGCCAAATGCTCCCATCAGAACGGCTCAGAGCGGTTTCAGCGCCGGTTGACCACTACTCAAGGTAGCTTTCATGCCCACCAGAATACCGGGGCGCTGAGGCGAAATGAACCCCCACGGACAGCCCGGATAGCATTTTTCGGGGGGACAACAACAGAAGAGAGCCACAACGTCTTAGGGGCGAGTGGCCGGGGCAACGGGGAACTCAGGATTCGGAGGAAAGCAGTCTGTCTATCCCCTCCACCGCCACTTTCGCATCGGCAATCGCGGTGACGGCGTCCAGGTTCAGATTCACGATGTCTCCACCTGCAAAGACCTTCGGCAAGGTCGTTCGCCCGTCTTCGTCAACCTTGACCTTCCGCCTCTCCGTAAACTCAAGGTTCTCCATCATCGAATCTGGAATGAAGGAGAAATCGGGGCCTTGACCGATGGCCTCGACGATCATATCGCCCTCAAGGAGCATCACCTGGTCTTCGTAGAAGGTAGGACTGAATCTGCCATCTTCGTCGAACACGGACTTCACCTTCTTACATGCGAGGCCCTTCACCTCACCGTTGTCGTCCAGGACAACCTCCTTGGGCCCCCAAGCCGGGTGGAATTCTACGCCCTCCTCCGTGGCCTCTTCGGTCTCGTCCTCGGTGGCCGGCATCTCATCCCAGTCCTCGAGAGAAACGGTCATGGTCTTCGTCTCTTGCCCGGGGTACTGGATGTGCTGGAGCCGAAGGGCCTCGCGGGCGACGTCCATGGCGACGTTTCCGCCGCCTATCACAATGATCCGCTTGCCGACCTCAACGGGCTCGCCGATCTTATTGCGCTGGAGAAAATCGAGGGCCAGGTTGCACTTCTCGGCGTTCCTCACCCTGGTCGAGCGGCTGCTGGTGGTGCCTATCCCCAGGTACACCGCGTCGTACTCGCTGAGCAGATCCTCGAACTGGACATCCGTGCCAACTCTCGTGTTGAACCGGAACTCCCCTCCGAGCGATGCTATGTAGCCCACATCCTTGTCAACGCTCTCGATGGGCAGTCTATACCCAGGAGGCCCTATCCGCATCATGCCACCGCCGCCGGGCAAGGCGTCATAGACGACGACCTTGTGTCCCTTGAGGGCAAGGAAGTAGGCCACCGACAGGCCGGACGGCCCCGCTCCTACTACCGCCACCCTCTTCCCAGTGGATTGCCCGGGTTCCAGCGCCAAAGCCTCCCTGTAATCTGCAATGCTGTCGGAGGCATAGCGCTTAAGCCACCGTATGGCGAGCGGTTCCCCCCTAATGCTCAGCGAGCACGCGGTCTCGCAGTGCCTCATGCAGATCCGCCCACATATTGCCGGGATTGGGTTGTCTTCGAAGATCTTCCTGAGTGCTTCGTCGGGTCTGTCTTCATAGATCGCCCTGATGTAATCGGAGATCTTCAAATGCGCAGGGCAGGCGTCTTCACAGAGCTTGCACTCCAAGCAACGGGAGGCCTCTCTTCTTGCCTCTTCTCTGCTGTAGCCCAGGACCTGTTCCACGAAGGAAAGTCTCCGCTCCTCGGGAGAGACCTGGGGCATGGGGACACGTTCGGGTTCGAACAGCGTGAAGTCGGGGTGGGATGAGAACCCCTCGTAGTCCTTTCTGCGATGAGTGAGGCTGGCCTGGAGGATAGAATACTCCTCGGGCGGCAGAAAGGTCTGTTCGTCCTTTGCCTCATCCTTCGGAAGAAAGACGAAGGTGTTGGTGTCGAAGTGAATGTGAAAGTAGTCCCGGGAGAGGCGGAGAGAGCCGGGCGGACAGATATCCACGCACAGGCCGCAGAAGCAGCATCGGCCGTAGTCGAGCTGCGGCCGCTCGTTCTTCTCGCCGGGCTTGGGCTCGATCTCGGGCACCTCGACCATGGTAATGGCCTCGTTGGGGCAGATGTCGGCGCAGTTCCCGCAGCCGGTGCACTTGTCCCAGTCGTTCAGGTGGAAGCCGCGGTACCTGGGCGCGGGCTCTTTCTGCTCGAATGGATACCTGAGCGTTACGGGTTTCTGAAAGAGGAACTTAACCGCTTTGAAGGGGCTGAAGATGCTCGGCTTTCCCATACTCTCTTTCCCTCACCTGTCTATCTCGGGAGCGACTACGTAGAGACTGATCATGGTGTTGCCCACGTCGGCGATGCTTGCGCCCTTGAGCAGCTCTTCGAGAATGGTGAGCCCATGGGGATAGGAGGGGGTCCTGAAATGGACGCGGTAAGGTTTGTCGCCGCCGTCGCTCACCATATAGAGCCCCAGCTCTCCGCGGGAGGATTCACACCTGACGTAGGTCTCGCCGGGCGGGATCTCCCACTTGAACGGGTTGGGGACCCTGTTGTACACCTCTCCCTCGGGCATCGCCTCCAGCAGCTTGAATATCATGTGGACGCTTTCGATCATCTCGTCTCTAATGACCCATACTCTCGAGTAGGCGTCGCCCTCCTCCCGTGTGGGCACCTCCCAGTCCACCTGATCGTAGGCT
>Ga0114922_10000582_pt1 | contig 35080 bp, 32 predicted proteins | sample AartaG_FD_100975 | JGI IMG/M metagenome (GOLD analysis project Ga0114922, IMG submission 100975) | Deep subsurface microbial communities from Aarhus Bay to uncover new lineages of life (NeLLi) - Aarhus_00045 metaG | ecosystem: Environmental > Aquatic > Marine > Oceanic > Sediment | place... | reverse complement strand
GAAGTTTCAATCTCCATTCTTCATTTTGAAATGTAACTGTACCATAGTCAAAAAATAAAGTCCTATTCACAGTACTCTCAATACTGTGGAGTGCTTCACCCTTACCAAAATGAGAAAATAAAGCTTTAATAGATGTAGTCTTACCTGAAAAAGCGGGTCCGAAATAAACAATTTTAATAGAAATGGTTTTTTGACAGTGATTAATAATCAATATTAAACCAACAATTTATCTTTTTAATTACTAATTCTCAACTGGCTTTAAAAAATACTTGATTTTTCTCATAACAATAGAGTTCACCTTTTTATGTCTCTTTTCACTATATAATTACTCTCTAAAAAGAACCTAAAACTTTGCCTCTTTTAACGCCTAACCTTCCCCTTTTCTTAATGATCTTTTCTCTCTCTTTCATTAGACTGTCCCTCTCTTTATAATATAAATCCATAACAGCTAGGAAGTCTGGATAAAAAAGGTGATACAATGAACTTTTTTGTAACTTAGAAAAAAGTGCTTCCAAATCTGAGAGAATAGATTCTATATCTTCAATCTCCTTTACAACAGCTAAGCACTTCTCGTCTAAAAGACTAATTTCTGTGTTAATTTTATCTAAAGTCTCATCTACCATTATTAATAGAATAATGTATTAATTAAAATTTAAATTTTTAATTAATAAAAAATGAACATTAAATGACATTCCAAGCCTCTCTATAGCAGTTTTCCACCTTGAGCACATCCAATTCCAAATTGTGGAGCTATAATACCTGACGCGTTCAGCGTATTTAACATTAAAATCGTATTCCGAACCTAAATCTGCAGCAATCTCTTCTAATTCAGTAGAAATTACTTCCTTAAGAACAATACCAGCAATGAAATCCAAAGACAACCCATTTGAAAAAAGAACTTCAACAATAGTTAAAGCTAGTTAGATCTCAAATAATCACATCCTTTGAGAAGGAAATCAATGAAGAAGTGCCACATCATCAATTGACTGTATTTCGTCATATTGTTCGAAATTATCAAGAGGAATATTGACCAAAAGACGATAATACTGCATAAACTCTTTATCATTCACATAGATATAAGTGCTATCATCGATCAATAGCACTTTCAAATATTCATTAATTTCATAGATTTCTTGAGGAACAATATCATCAATATCAAAATATATTTAGTTTATTCAGATCGGCATGCAAGAAACTCAACATTTAATCTTCTTAACTGTTAATTTTAAAATAGCTTTAAAAAAGACTTGAATTATTTTCGTGTCTAAGTTAAAACAAAAATATAACAGATTTATTTCAATTTTAATACTTAAGTTAAAAAAATAAAATCATATCTAAAGACTATAATGATTGAAGAAGCCCGAATTATAAAAAATCTTAAAAATTTTGCTTTTCCTCGATTATCGGGAACGGGATTTGAACTTAAAGCTTTTAATAAAGTAAAGAGAGAAGTAGAGAATTTGAATTTAGAATATAAAGTCCGGCGCTTTACTTTCAGTTCTTTTTATTCGAGATTATATCCTAAAATAGCATTTTTATCCGTCTCGTTAATTTTATTATTACTATACTTGAATATATATATGATTATGTCTTTAGTTTTTATACTCTTATTACTTGGAATAGTTATTGCGTCCATTATATTGACGAGAAAACCTGAAAAAATTCAATTTATTACAAAATTAAATTCCCAAAACCTTATAGTAAGGATTAAATCTATGTCGAATGAAATAAAGAATAACGACAGGATTGCATTGTTTATTAGTCACATAGATTCCAAAGGACAAAGATTCAAGATTAGAATCCGGATAAGAATAATAAAACTTTGGATCTATTCTTCAATTGTTCTAGCTCTAATTATACTCTTTAAAACCTTCAGATTTATTGGATTTGAAATAATATTTTATATTATTGGGTTGTTTCCGTTAATATTGAACATGTTCGCAACAATACTAATGATTCTTAACACTACAAATAATACTTCTGAAGGTGCTGTTGATAATGCTTCTGGTATAGCATGCAATTTAGAGCTTTTAAACCATTATAATAATCCTGAAAACAGATTAATTAATTATAATATGTGGTTTCTTTTTACTGGAGCTGAAGAATGTGGAACAATGGGTATAAGGCATTTTTATAATAATTTGGAAAAATTTGATCGCAATAAATCGATAATATTTAATTTTGAATCTATTGGTAATCATGTATATATATTTCCAGGAGTAAAAGGGGATCACGCCAAAAATATTGATTATTTGCTTTTGAATAATAAGAGAAATCTTCCTATCAGACATTATCATACAGAAAGAGTTCTAGGGACTCATTCTGATGGAGTATTTTTAGGAGATAGTGGTCTTCAAGGCTTTGAATTTGGTCAGGTGGAAGCATATGATTATATGCATACTCCTAATGATACAATTGACAAAATTGATACGAAGCTTTTAAAGAAATTATGTTTAATTCTTACAGACGCTTTAAAAAAGCACGACTCCAATTTTATTTCATAAATTAAAGCAAAAATATATATCTTAAAAGTAAAAAGAGATATAACTAAAAAAACTACAATATAATTTTACCTTTTTTTGCTAACTCCTGAGCTCCCTCATCTGTACTCTCTAGAATCTTAAACATCTCCTCAGGTGCGACAATTAAGGCACCATCAAGCAATTTTTATAAACAAATCATAGTACTAATGCGCACATTCTTCTGTCAATGAAAAATTACACATTTTTTTGATTCATACAAAAAATTAAATTTAAAAGTTGTATCTTATATAAAAATACTCTTTAACTAAAAAATCTAAAATAATGTGTGAATAATATGCCATTAGAAAGAAAGAATTTTATTGGATTTATTATTGGAACTTTTCTCGTAGCAGGGGTATCCGGTGGATTTATTGGTTATTTTTTCCCTAGAATAGCAGAAGGGGGGGCGTTTAATGTTGTTATTGATGGTAATTTTAATGCAGCTGAAGGGTGGCAATACTCCGATTGGCAATTTATAGAATATTTATTAACTGATGATGACAATTTAGATACGCATAATTTCTTTTATGTTCATTTAACATCAACATCACTTTATATTTTAGTAGATTTTGCAAGTGATATTACTGCTAATACAACTGACGAATTTCTTGCTGTTTGGATTGATACTGACAATTCCCTCAGTGAATTTATTAGTGAGGGTCATTGGAATACCTTCGCTGCAGATCCAGGACATGAAATGTTATGTTATATACCAGAAGCGGAACATATCAATGATACACTTAATTTAGGGGGTCGTGAATATACTGCAACATTAAATAACACAAATTCTATAGTTGAGTATGGATTCCAATCTTCTATAAATTCGCCAAATTTGCATCGAATTTTTGAAATAGAAATAGATAGAGCTGCTTTAAAAGGGTTCAATTCTACTAATTTCAATGTAGGATTTTTAGGATATGGAACAGTTTTTATTCCAATATATACTGATTTTGGTTTTTGGGGCGCTCCAACACTTTTTGCTTCAGAATTCTATGATCATAGTGGATGGGTAAGAGAACGGACTTTCTTTAAATGTGGATACGGAGTAGAAATGTAAAATTAAAAAAAACCTAATTAACTTTTTTTATTTTTTTTACAGTTATTCAATTTTTTACATGTTTAATTAAGAAGTAAAAATTTCTCGAGAAAATCTTTCACATTATTTCTTTTTTAAAGAATTTAAGAGGATCTTCCAATTCGGGACTTTCTACAACTATAACCATTTTTTCTACTCCTAAATTTTCGACTTCCCGTATTTTTTCTTTAATATCCTCAATATTTCCCATGAAGACGTATTTCAAATTTGATTTAAAGATCTTTTTTTCTTTTCTTATTCTTTCAAGCGCTTCATGACTACTCACTATTGTTATATTAGTATATATAGAAATTTCAAACTCTGATAAAGCACGACCGTATTTCTTTAATTTTTCATTAATAATAGAAATACTTTCTCTAAATCTTTTTAGATCTCTTGGAATTACATAAGCAAGGTTTACTCCATCTGCTTCTCTACAAGCAATATCGATCATTCTTTTCCCATTGTTTGTTCCAACAACGATCTGCGGGTAAGGTTTCTGAATTGATTTAGGAAAATTCCTATGGTTTTCCAGTTTCCAAAATTTTCCTTCAAAATTAGTTTCATCTTCAGTAAATATTTTCTTATAAATAGTTAGTGACTCCTCCAACTCATCAACTCTTCTTTTTGGTGACGCAAATGGATAACTATAGGCCTCATATTCCCCTCTAAACCACCCCGCTCCCAACCACAGTAAAATACGACCATTAGAAATATGATCTAAGGTTAAAATAATTTTTGCTAAATAAGCTGGGTTACGATAGGAATTACACAAAACAATATGACCTAATTTAATTCTGTCTGTTTCTGTAGCTAAAGCAGCTAAAAGGGTATTAGATTCTAAAAAAGGTTGTTGTCTTATTTTAAGGTCAAGAGCTTTAGTCACCCCCGCCCTAAAAAAATGATCAGTAATATGAACAGACTCAAACCCTAATCCTTCAACCTTTACTGTTAAATCTCTAATTTCAGGATATGTATGATGTTTTAGATCTCTTACACAATACCCAAATCTCATAGTCTTAAAAAAAACCTAACAATATTAAGTCTTATCATTTTCCTCGAAAAATGCAAATATAAGTAAGCATTACCAAAATCATTACCAAAATTACCAAAATTTTTGGTTATAAAAGCTTTAATCTATTCAAAACTTCAGTTATTAAAGAAAATAATTTTCTTATTAAGTTTAAATCATTGGCGAGTTATGTCTTCTACATTACAACCTCAGAAAAATAAATTCAATAGACATTTGATAATTATTTTTATTATTATGTTTACTGAAGTGCTGGGCTTCAGTATGGTTTTACCCATATTACCCTTTTTAGGGTTATCATTAGGTTTAAACGCTTTTCAAGTAGGTTTAATTATGAGTTTTTTTAGTTTTAGTCAGTTATTTGCAAGCCCTATTACAGGTAAGCTTAGCGATCGTTTTGGTAGGAAACCTATTCTATTAATAAGTCAGACTAGTACCTTAATTGGATTTTTACTTCTTGGCTTTGCGAATTCTGTCTGGCTCTTAGTTGCTGCACGGCTTATTGATGGGCTTATAGGTAGTAATATGACTGTGAGCCAAGCATATATTAGCGATGTAACCTCTCCGCAAAATCGAACAAAAATTTATGGATATTCAAGTGCAGTCTTCGGAGCAGGGCTAATTTTTGGTCCCGTTATTGGCGGAACATTATCAACAATTAACTACTCCATTCCTATGCTGTTTGCGGCTGGAATAAGCCTAATCTCTATAATTTTAGTGATATCATTCTTACCAGAATCATTGTCATTAAAAAAGGAGAAATTTAAATTTAAATTTAATGAAATTATTCCCTTCGATGAAGCAAGACGCTTTTTCAAAGATTCAAATGTGCGAAAGCTCTTATTGCTCTTCTTTATCTATAATTTCGGATTTATGCTTTTTATATCAAGTTTCACATTATTTGCAAAAGAACAAGTACAAATTACTGCTCAAGAAGTTGGATTCTTAATGGCATGGATTGGTATTTTAAGAGTAATTTTTCAGAGTCTTCTTATCAATCCCATTCAGAATAAATTTGGTGAGGATTCAGCACTGTCAATGGGTATAATTTCAATGGTATTTACCATGGTAATACTTGTTTTTACAACAAATTATGTCTTTGCATATATTCCCCTTATTTTTATCGCATTTGGAACTGGTGTGTGTCGGCCAATTTTTACAAGTAAATTGACAAAAAGTGTAACTAAAGAAGAAACTGGTAGTGTTTTAGGTGTGAATAATGCTTTATCCAGTATTGGACAAATAATTACACCAATTTTAGGTGGAGCACTCATTCAATATCTTCCTTCCCACTTTCTCCCGGCTCTGTCAGCAACTTTTTTCGCTATATTACTCATTCAATGGATAAAAGGATCAAAAAATTCTCAAATATATAATTAGCACCCTCATCGTCAAAATATACACTTGAAATAATAAGTCTTATCGTTTATATCGAAAAATGATGATATCTTAATTTCAAGAAGAACTTTTAAATAGGTTGAAATAATTAAAGTCTTAGTACAAGGATTTGTACATGAATGTCCAATGATTAGAAAATTTCAAATCAAAAAAATTTTTGAAGGTGATAATTTATGGGTAAATATTTAGTATTATGGGAAGTAGATTGGACCAAAATTCCAATCAATCGAAAAGAAAGAGGTATGGGCTGGAATGCTTTATTAGTCTTAGTTAAGAAAGATATAGAACAGGGTATACAAAAGGATTGGGGTGGTTTTGTAGGCGAAACAAAGGGTTATGGCATTATAGAAGCATCTGAAGTTGAAATTGGTAAACAATTACAAAAATATGTTCCGTTTACCAAATTTGAAGTAAAAGCAATCGCAACAGTGGATCAAGTTCAAGAAGTTATAGATGATTTAAAAAAGTAAATTATACTTTGCTAAATAAGCCAAATAAACCTTTCTAACTTCATTTTTTTTTGTGAATTATTATATTTCTCCTTTTTTTTATTGAAAATTCCATTCATAAAATTAAGGAAGAATTGAAAAAAATTGTTTACAAAATACTTTTAATCTTTTTTGCTAACTCCTGAGCTCCCTCATCGGCACTCTCGAGAATCTTAAACATCTCCTCAGGGGCGACAATTAAGGCAGCATCAAGAAGCTTTTGAAGACCAATAACCGTGTTAATGCGCTCATTCTTTTGTAAATGGAAAATTACCATCCCCAATTGGTTTTTGAGCTTTCCTTTCTCCGATTCTAATGCCAACCGTAAAAGTGCAGGACAGACCTCCTCTATCGTCTCTCGACTTACCCTGCGAGCATACTCATAAATTTCGCTCCTTTGGACATCAGTTAGCTGTTCAACCTTCTCTTCTATTTTCGAAATTTGTTCCATTTTTCTTACTCACATCCTACTTTTTTGATTTTTTGATTTTGTTTTTTAATAATTTTTGACTAATTACTTTATTATCACTCTCATATTTAAATGTTTTCGGTCAAAAAAGAGAATAATTTTCGCGGATTCTGTCAAAATAGAAATTTTAGTATTTATTTATTCTACAAAATGACGAAAAAATGATCATTTGATCTTTTGGGATGTTTATGGGCAAAATCCAATTTTCAGTATTTTTTGCTTAGAATTAAAGAGACAAATTCGGAACGCATTCGACCGAAAATGGCAAACTATGGTGGGCAAAGTAATTTTTCGGTCATATGACGACAAAAAGATGATCAATAATAGACATAACTTTTTGATACACTAATGAAATCAATCACAACTGCCGTTTTTCGTCACTAAAAATTAATATTATTGTGCTTTATGAATTTTTAAACTCGATAAAATTTGTGATAATATTCATAAATTTTGGTGCAATTATGTAAAAGAACGATCGTTCTGACTATACAAATGATCGAAAAAAGCAGTTACTTAAATATGATCGTTCGTATATATTAATTGAAAACAAAAAAATAAATGAGGGAATAAGATGGGTCAAATAAATTATACTGGAAAATTGGATGATGTAATGGAATATTATGTAAAAATTAGAGAAGCCTTAACAGGGTTATCCGATATTATTAATATTAATTTTAATGAGAAGGACTTCTATCATCAAGCTGCTTTTGATAATTTAAAGGCCTTACATGATAATATGGTAAAAGTCTTAAATACTTCGTTTACGACTCGTGAGATTCGAATGCGATTGCGGGAGTTAGAATTTGACGAGAAGGAAGCTGAAATAGTTTTTCCTTTATAAATTTTCTAAATTTTATTTTTAGCTTGTTTTTTGATTTATATTTTGGATTTTATTATTTTTAAGAGATGATTTCTTAATGATATATTCAAGATAATGAGGAGAATAGTTTTATTTTCGACACCCTATAATAACGACAACTTTCATGAAATCTTGAAATTGATATTTCCATCCGTCCAGACCTAAGAAGATATTCTATTTAAGCGATGGGAATAGAAGTTATTAGGACACTTATAGATTTGAAACTTGATATTGGGTATCCCTCACAAAAATACGATTATCAGTTTGGTTTAGCGTGTTTTAAATGAAACTTTCGATTTATGATCAAATTTATTTTGCAACGATAGACAATTTTTATTTTCCTTATGATTATTATTTTTAATATTCTTCTTTTCGAAAACATTACATTTTATAATTCAAAATAATAAATATCTTGATTAATTTCAATACTTAATATTAAAAAATTACTTTTTATAAAACACTGTGAAAAAAATGGTTGTTATAACTACTAAAAAGCCAGTTGATGAAGTTCTTAATATTCTGAAGGATAGTGATGTTAATAAGGTGTTTCTTGTAAGTTGTGGCGTTTGTTCAGCGTTATGTCAAACAGGTGGCGAACAAGGCTTAGAGGAATGGAAAAAAATCTTAGAGAATGAAGGATTTGATATAGTTAATGGCATAGTTGTGGATGATGTCTGTGATAATAGGGAAATGGCAAAAGCTATACGTAAAAATGATGCTGACGTCCAAGAAGCTGATACTATTGTTACTTTAAGCTGTGGACTTGGTGTTCAATCTATAGTTCAAGTGCTTTCTAAGAAATATCCTGAAAAGAACGTTTTTGTTACAAATAATACAGAATTTATGGGTATGACGGAGAGGATCGGTAGATTTTATATGCGATGTTTAGGATGTGGAGATTGCCTTCTAAATGACACAGGAGGAATCTGTCCTATAACAACATGTGCAAAAGCATTAATGAATGGGCCATGTGGAGGTATGGTTAATGGCAAATGTGAGGTTGGCAATTATGAAAACGATTGTGGATGGGTTCTAATTTATAAACGTTTAAAAGAAATTGGAAGGCTGGATTTGTTTAAGAAGTTAAGAGAACCAAGAGATTGGAGTAATTCTGGGCATCAACGAGAGGTAGTATGGAGGTAGAATCAAAATGGCAGAAAAAAAAATATATTCAAAATTAGGTGAAATGCTTGCCAAGGGAGAATTTATTTTAACAGGGGAACTTGAACCTGAGAAAACATGTGATTTATCGCACACTATTCAAGAAGCTAAGGAAATGGCTCCGTATGTAGTTGCTGCGAATGTTACTGATAGTCCTCTTGGAATCGTTACAATAAACAGTATGGCTGCTTCTCATATAATACAAAAGGAAGCCGGTTTAGAAGTGATTTGGCAACTCACAGTAAGAGATGTAAATAAATTAGGCATTGCTGGAATGATAATGGGCGGTCATGCCTTAGGGCTAAGGAATGTTTTATCACTCACTGGAGATCATCCTGCTCTAGGAGATATGCCAGAAACTAAACCTGTATTTGATCTTGATTCAGCAACATTAGTCAAATTAGTAAGAGAAATGGTTGATTCTGGGACTATAAATGGTCATGAAATTGAAAATCCTCCTACTTTTCATGTAGGTGCCGCTGCAAATCCAAATTCAGATCCTATGGAATCAGAAATTTTAAAGATCGGAAGGAAAGCCGAAGCTGGGTGTGAATTCATACAGACACAAGTTGTTTACGATTTAGACAGAACTATTGAATTTTTAACTGAGATTAATAAGTATAATGTACCCATTCTCTTAGGTATCTTTCCTATGAAGAGCTATGGTATTGCAAAGGGTTTTGATACTTTTGTACCAGGCGTAGATGTTCCAAAAGATATATTGGCTAAATGGAAAAATATCAAAACTGAATTTAAAACCGATAAGGCAGAACAAAAAAGAATGTACGACCAAGCGAATTATGAATTTTTCAAACCATTTATTTCTGAACTTAAGAAAAAAGGTTTATTAGCTGGTGTACATTGTATGGCGGTTCATTACCCACGAATTTTTCCCAAATTAATGGATGTAATTCAAGCTTAAAAGCATTAAGTTTTTTTTTTTATTTTTATATTTATTTAAGATTATAAAATTTTGATATCTTTCCCAACTTTTAAGTTAATGCTCTAAAAAAAAAGTGAAATTAGAGATTTCTTAAGATTAATTTATCTCTTCTTTTTATATAATGCTACTGATATTACTCCTATTGACAGAATTCCAATGATTATAGAAGCTACGAGAAATGCATTTGGTAGAATTCCATTATTATTACTATTCTCATTTGGAGGAATTTCAACGACAATACATTCACAATTTGAGAGTATATGACCGTATTCATTGTAAGCTACAACTAAATAATAATAAACTGCATTTTGCATATTTTCTACGTTATATGAATTGCCAGTTAAATCCGATTCAATTAAAGTAAGGCTCTGGTTTAGTTCGATTATCTTATTATGATACCAATATAATGAGTATGTATCTGCTTTAGCTGAATCTGTCCAACTTAGAGTATAATTTCCATCATCGTCAGGAGAATCTGCATCTGAAGTTAATTCAAAACTTTCTGGTAGTACACCATAATAATCCATGAGGCAATGCACCCAGTGCGATTCAGATATGATATCAAGATCGCAATCCTTATAGATAAACTGTCCATTTATTGTTGCTCCATCAGATTGATATTTGCTTAATGTAGGTGGAAACCATAAATTCAATCCATGTGGAATTTCTCTAAATTGGCGGCTATGTGCTTCAGCTATAAGCGAATTATTATATATTTGTTCGAATTTTTGTATTGCATTCTGAAGGTCAGGATCAGGTATGAATTGAAGATCATTAAAGAATGTATATACATCTACCATATAATTTGTGCTTGCAATGACACCATCAGGCCCTAGAAGTGAATGATCTCTAGCTGGTGCTACAATATTTCTATATTGTTCCATTTTATCCTTAAGGATTTCAGTGACCTTACTAAAAGCATCTCCAACTATCTCTATGTTTGACATATTAAAAGCTGAAATTGTAACACAATCTTGAAGGGGATATTCATTATAATATATATCAACAATTTCTTCTGCAAATTCTACTGGTTGAATCTCCGGGTTTTGAGTAAGGTTACCTAATATTATATCGTAAGGTATACCTGCGGAGGGAATTGAAGATTCTGAAGCAACCATATAAGAAACAACATCTCTTAGCTCATATGCAACTTCTAATGAAGCCATTGATTCACCATCTAGCAATAAGAGATCAATCTCATTTCCTTTCAGAGCATCAACAAATCCGTTAGTATTCATAATTAGATTATCATTTGTTTCATCCAAGCAAATACCTCTCCAACCAAATCCATGATCCTTAATAGAGAGCATTATTTTTTCACTAGGATAATTTTCTATACCATAATGAATAAATTCTTCTAGAACCAAGGGATTTGCAGTGTTTTTTTCGCCAAAACTCATTACAAGAGAGCGTTCATTGTTAATTATTTCATATATCCATGCACCTTCAGAGGACAATTTATCAACCATTATAACAATTTTAATTCCTTCTTCAGAAGTATTAATTTCTTCTAAATTCAATAATAAATCTTCAATTTGATTCTCAAGATCATTATCTGCTACAAAATATATTAAAATAGTCCATTCACTTTCAAGATTTTCTTCGTTATTTTCGGTTCCAATGACTGTGGTAAATGATATATTTATAGCCAATACTAAAATTATTAGAATAGTAAAAATATCTCTTTTTTTCATTATAAGACATCTCAATTTTTTATTTACATTATTAATTGGTTCTGTTTTTCAACGTGAAAAATTCATTTAAAATCATTAAGGTATAATTTTTCCCATTATTGTAAAATTATTTTTATTTGAAAGAGGTAAATAGTTAGTGGGATTAATTAAGTAATCATTAATTCCATTTTGAGAAATATGACTTATATAAGAAATCAAATTGATTAATAGGTGGTATTAATTGAGCTCTAGGCATGAAGAACATATTGTTGGTGGAGGTAAGATTCGCAGTGTTATTTTAGTGTTAAATGATGGATTGATTTCAACTTTTACATTATTTGTTGGAGTTGTAGTCGCTATATTGGTCTCAACAGGTAGTAATTCCATTGTTATTTTAACAGGATTTGCCGTTATGGTTTCAGGAGCTATTAGCATGGGATTTGTGTATATTGTAGCACTTTATTTAAATATAATAAAGTAATTTTCCATTTTTTTCAATTGTTTTTACTTTGTTTTGAGCTTCAAGATAAAAAAGATGTCCTAAAACTTCGCTTAAAGCCATATAAGAATTCATTTCGTCTAAATCTTCTCCAAAATGGATTTGAGAAATTCTATAGGCTGTTAATGGATTATCTTTAATTACACTTGAGATCTCCTTTAATCTATTTATATGATGTTTTTTGATTTCTAGAATCCGTTCATGGGGATTGTAAATTATCTCTTGGTGAGCAGGAAAAATTATATTTGGATCTAAACTGTCAATTTTATCTAATGAGGTTAGGTAATGCTTTAAAATATTATTAAAATCATGATCTTTATATTTTTCTGCCATATCAGTAGGAATTATGAAATTCCCTATGTGAGGAGTAATTCGGCTCAAAATATGGTCACCAGAAAAGAGATACTTTTTCTTTTTATCAAAAATACAAATGTGGCCAAAACTATGTCCTGGAGTCCAAATAATTTCTAAATTATCAAATAAAATGTCTCCATCGTGTACTATAATATCAGGTTTTTGATACTGTAAGAATTTTGACCAGTATGTAAAAAACTGAACGATTCTATTTCCTTGTTCTTCACTTATTCCATATTTTATCAATTGGTTTGCAGTTGCTCTAGCTTCTTGTTCTAATTCTTTTAAGTTCGCATCATTAGTTTCCCATTTTAATAGTTCATGAGTTATATCATGCATTAAAATTTTAAGCTTAGGATTCTTTTGTTTGAGAATTGGTACTAAAGATATGTGATCTAGATGAAGATGAGATATTATGCAATAGTCAATATCTTGAATTGAAATGTTTATTTCTTTGAAGGCAGAAAATAATTTTTTTTTCCAGTTTCCCATATTTAAACCAGAGTCAATCAAGACTTTTTTATCTTCAATATTAAAAAGATAAAGACATACAAACTTAACGGGAAAAGGTACATCTATTTTAATTTGATAGATCCCTTCAATTTCATTCACTTCAAATTTAGAACTCGACAATGTTAACGCATTTAATATCCTTACTTTTTTAGGTAAAACTTTGAGAATTTTTGTACTTTCTTATATCAATATTAAGAATTGATGTGACAAAAAATTAAAAATTATAAGCTTAGAAAATATAATAATCAATAATCCATCGAGATTCTATATTTCAGAAAATAATGCCAGAAATGAATGGATTAATTAAGCTCTCAAAAAAACATATCAAACCTGCTTCTCACGTATTATCTAGGGCCTTTCAGAATGATCCAGTAATTCGTTGGCAAATTTCTGATGTAAATAAAAGATTATCTAATCTTCACTATTTCTGGGAATTCGTGCTTCAGATTGGAATCAAATACGGTGAAGTATATGGCACCTCCGAAGATTTAGAAGGAATTGCAGTATGGCGGCCTCCCAAAAAAGTAAATCTCTCTTATTGGAAATATGTTAAAAATGGCGCAATCAAATTACCGTTTAAATTTGGAATCAAAGCTACAAAACGAATAACATTTTTTCAAGCGGTTAACGATTCTATACGAAATATCTATATGAAAGTTCCATATTGGTACTTAGGACCGATAGGTGTAGATCCAAAGTATCAAGGAAAAGGTTTTGCAGGTATGCTCCTAAGACCAATGTTAAGAAGGATAGATAAGGAAAATTTACCAATTTGGTTAGAAACTAATTTAGAGAGAAATATATCTTTTTACCAGCATTTTGATTTTTATATACTTGAGGAAATTATTATACCTAAGACAAATATAGTTAATTGGTTTATGATTAGAGAAAGTGAGACTTAAATCAGTTAATATAAAAAAAATAAAAAATAAATTTATAGATTAAAATTTGGTTTTTTTCTGAAAAATTAAGATACCAATTAATATGAAAGCTGCTGTATATGCTATAACAATTAAAAGTCCACCTAGTAATGTAATTGGAATTTGCTGAGCAGTTGTACCTATTAATGAACTATTATACAAAGGATCAAATAATCCATCACCCAATACAGTTATTTGAAGAAAAATTTGTTTTGCCCAGAAAGGAGGGGTGAAAAATACAATTGGACTTTCAAATGGCCATAGACTTCCCGAAAGAAACAAAATTGGCATGTAATAGAATAACGAAATTGCATTTGCTATTTCGGGGGTTTTTGCTATTCCTGAGATAATGATACCAATTCCAACAGATGAAATACCGAATAAAATCGCAATGAAGAAACCAATAAATAATTCTAAAATGCCTTTATATGGGACTTGGAGCACACCATACCCAAGTATGAACATGATGAGAATCTGAAGCGAAATCATAAAAGTATCAGATAATAGGGCTCCTAAAAATAAATTTTTTCTTCCTGTGGGCATTGTATCTAATCGTTCAAGCATACCAGATGTCTTATCTACTGCAAATGATATAGCCGCACTTGTTGTACCTGCTGCGGTTGTATATATGATCATACCTGGAAAACCATATTGAAATTCCTCACGACCCAGAAAAAAGTAGAACATCAATGTAAACATAACTGCAAAGCCTAGAGAAAAAACCATATATTGCCAATGACGTAACTTATCTTTGATATTTTTGATCGCTATTTGTATAGCCTTATTTTCTAAAAAATTCATTTTAATCTCTTAACCTCCTTCCGGTTAAATTTAGAAATACATCCTCAAGTGAGTTTTGCCTAAACTTCAAATTTTCAACCTCATCAATGTTGTCAATAAGCCCTTGTTTTAAGAGTTTCACAAGGTTTTTTAACCCACCTTGGAAAGAAATTAATAGAGTTTTTCTTTCTTTCCTGTGAATTTCACTCGAATTTACAACAAACGGTATATCTTGTATATTTCTTTTCACTAAATCAAGGTCTTCTTGTTCAATGAAGGAGACTTCTAATGCATTATCGCTCCCATGCTTCTCTTTTAATTCAGTAGGAGTTCCTAAAGCAATTATTTTGCCATGGTCTATTATTGCGACACGATCACTCAAAGAATCAGCCTCTACCATATCATGGGTCATAAGAATGATTGTAATATTTTTATTTTTCAAATCTCGAATAAAATCCCATACAAGACGCCTTGCTTGTGGATCAAGACCTGCGGTAGGTTCATCAAGAAATAAAATCTCTGGTTCAAATACCAAAGACATTGCGAGATTTAAACGTCGTTGCATACCCCCTGAGAAACGTTTAGACCAGTCATTTCTTCCCGCTATGCCAAAATCTTCCAGCAATTTTTTAGCTTTCTCTTTCGCTTTTTCACGAGGTATTCCATGCATAGCTGCGACAAATTCTACATTTTCTTCAGCCCTTAGAACTTCATAAATTGTTATAACTTGGGGACACACACCAATTTTTTTAACAATTTCATTTTTTCCAGTTAAAATACTATATCCATTGATATTAGCATCACCATCGGTAGGAGTTAAAACAGTGGTTAACATGCGCACTAATGTAGTTTTTCCAGCACCATTAGGACCAAGGATACTAAATAATTCTCCTCTTTTAATTTTCAAGGACACACCATCTACTGCTTTAACTTCTTTAAAGTGCTTTTTAAGATCTTTAATTTCAATAATGACAGAATTATTAACCATGCTCATAATTTCAAAATCACATTTATTTTTTTTTTATTTTCATCATAACTAACTCATTGATCTAAAAAAATAATTTAAAAAAATGGGAGTCCAAATTTTGACGAATTTCAACAATATGTAAAACATTTTCTTTAATTGATAAGTATCAATCTTTTAATTTTAATACCTTCGTGGAAAGAGTTTTAGTAAAGAGTTTTTTACTATTTTTAAATGTGACGAAATTAATTGGTTTTTCAATTCAGTGAGATTTTTCATCTCAACTAGTAATTTAATTGAAAATAAATTATAATTTTCAATATTTTTTTCTTAGAGTCCAAACTATTATAGAATTTATGGTAAAAATTATTGTAATCACAATATTTATAAACATAATTGTCCAATAACCAAGATCCGCAATCAATATTAAAGGAATAATTGTCGATGCGCTTATCCAGCAAATTACTGTAACACAATAAGCATAAAGGAACTTTCTCTTATAGCGCGAAATCCTAACTGACTGATCAGTTTTACTCAATAAATTAAACGCAGCATCTCCGATCTCAGAAAGTTCATACTTATTTTCTTTTTGTATTAATAATGGTTGTAAGCTTTTTATATGATAAGAAAGAGTTGGACTATCAATAAATTCTAAACTATTTTTAATTTCTGTAAAAGATAAAGGGCTTTCTCCTAAAGATTTGATGATATCTCTCCTTACTTGATGGTTTAATGATTTAAAAATTTCCTCTTCATCGATAACAGATTTCTTCTTCTTTTTTTCATCTAATCCTACATTCATTACCATATTATAACCAAATCATTTTTTTTTTATCAATAAATAAGGTTTATTCTGTTTAAAATATACGTTTGTACTAGATAAGTGATAATGATAATTTATGGGCTTCTTCTCATTACTGTAGCCATCCAATAATATTTTATATAACTAGTTCTATTATTCTAATTACTTAAATTCATTATATAAAACCTATTAAAAAGATGACAAATAAAATGGAAAGAAACTTAGAAATGGATTTAGCTAAAATTCTCAAAAAAGAGAGCTTTCAAGGTAAAATGATAAGCTACATGTCTAAAGTGGGCAAGCTCTTACTTTTTATATTACCATTAGTCTTGTTAATAGTTACACTTCTTGCTTTTTTTTTTACTCAAGCACTTGATTTCACATTAAAAATCATTTACTTAATAATTTTATTCATATACACATTTAATTCCTGTATGTTATTATTAGGTGCTAGTTCTACTGAAAGTTCTCTTAAAATGAGATTAAAATTTGAACGAAAACGAGGGAGACCAATAGATAGTCTTGATGGGTTTGACTTACTTTCAAGCAGTGTCAAAAGAGTTACAAATTTATTAAAAATTATCTCACTTATTTGTTTTACCGCAATTGTATTATTTGCGATTATGTTAGCTCTGGATCTTCTTGACATTGGATTTGCCGCTGCGGGTTTCGCATTAATTGGTTTAGGATTATCTATATTAATCCGTAGTTTAAACCTCAACATTCATGATGTAAATGGTCTTCAAGATTTCTATAAACCAACTACACACCAGATATTTTTAGATAATTTTTTCGCAGAAATTTTCTCAAACCACTTAGATCCAGTCACATTCCTTAAATGGGATGAGTATTTAGCAGAATTAAACAAAATCTTAACTCCTAATTTCATTCAAAAAATAAAAGAAGCCGAACCGGATGAGTTGCCTATTACTTTTGCTATGGAAAAGCTATTATTTCTCTATTACCTGAAATTTCAAGAAGTTTTATCAGAAGATCAATTAATTCAAGAATTAAAAGAAATTATTGATGTAGATTCAGATTATTTTAATGTTGAAAAAGGTGTATACATGGAAGGTGCTTGGTATTTCTCTATGAAAGACATATATAAATTATTTAATTATATTAAAAAATTCAATCCTGGCTTTTTCAACATAATAGATAGACTACAATTAGAAATAGCAGATAATATTGAACGTATATCAAAAGACCCAATATATTTAGACTCTACAGCTCAAGAAGTTATATATCTTAATTCAGAATTGAATATTTTTTGTTTCCTATATAACAACGCTCCAGAAGATAAAAAATATATTATAAAAGTAAATGCTCCTGGATTTGAACCTAATAAATTAAAACTTGACATACAAGTAGAAGGGCGAGGTAATTTTTTAATTCCTAGTGAACCAATTCCCTTGATCTCATCCGAAGGGAGAGATATTGCTGGAGTATTATCGACAATGTTAGAGAATGGAGATACTACATGGTTAACATTAGAACCTCGAGAAACTGGAGAACAGACTATCCAAATTTTCTTACTCTCTGAAGATGGTACAATTATTGAGGGAAAGACGCGTGTAGTCAAAGTAACAAAAAATATTAAAGATTATCTTAAAAAGTTAAGCTCTATTGGAAGTCTCCTTGGAGGATTGGCGATACCCATTGCGAAAATTTTACCCTCACTATTATAAATAATAGTGTTTATTTTTTTTATTATTTCTAATTAAATATTTAAATTATATCATGCCTAAATGAGAATGCTCAAGATCAAGATTTTGTCGCATAAGTTTAAATATAATTATTTGACTAGATATGTGTTTGAATTAAATACTAGGAAGGAATTGAATATATCTTATAGCCTCTTTTCAATAATATAGTAGGCTTACCTTCTTTTAAAAAATAAATAGGTAGATACGATTGGTTGAATCAGAACTTTATCAAACTGAAAAATTGTTTAAGGTGCTTTTTGAGAATATAAATAGTGGAGTTGCAATATATGAAACAATTGATAATGGCGAAAATTTCATAGTTAGGGAAATGAATAAAGCAGGGTTGGTTATATGTGAGGTTACTAGAAAAAATCTTATTGGAAAGAATTTAAGTGATGTTTTTCCCAGTGTAGATGAATTCGGATTTATTGATGCTTTAAGAAGGGTTTGGAAATCAGGTAAACCCGAGCGTACTCCAACAGCTTTATATCAAGATGATAGAGTTTACGGGTGGACTGAAATGTATATATATAAGTTGCCTTCAGAAAAGATAGTTGCTATTTTTGAATCACAGACAAAACTAATTGAAGTTGAACAAAATTTCAAGAAGAAAGTAGAATTTGAAAAGACTCTCTCTACTATCTCAACCCGATTTGTTAATCCTGATAATATTGATGAAGCTATAAATTCTTCTCTAAAAGATATCGGAATCCTAAGTCAAGCTAGTAGGAGTTATATTTTTATATTTAGCGACGATAAAGTCACTATGAGTAATACTCATGAATGGGTTAATAAGGGAGTTAGTTCACAATTAGCTCAACTCCAAGATCTTCCAATAGAATTTTTTTCTTGGTCAATAAATAAAATCAAAAAAGGAGAGGATCTCAATATTGAAAATGTCGAGGAACTCCCTCCCGAAGCGTCATCTGAAAAAGAAGAGTTCTTAAGGGAGAATATAAAATCTCTTATTATTCTACCAATAGAGATAGGGGAGAAAATATCTGGATTTATTGGTTTTGATAATGTGAAAGCTCAAGAGAAATGGAATAAAGATGATTTAAACCTTCTAAAGATAACTTCTGACATTATAGGAAACGCTCTAAAGCGTAAGAAAACAGAACGAGAATTAGAAAAATTAAATGAAGAGTTAAAAAATATTGTTAATATAAGGAATAAAGAATTACTAAAATCTGAAAATGAAAAATCTGTTATCTTAGAAAGCATTTCGGAACATATTGTTTTTCAAACCTTAGATAATACAATTCTTTGGGTTAATAAAGCGGCTGCCGATTCTGTAAATTCAACACCAGAACAATTAATTGGACGTAAATGTTATCAAATTTGGAATAAATGTGAAGAACCATGTGAAGGGTGTCCTATAGTAAAATCTTTAAAATCAAATCAGCCAGAGACTAGTGAAATGCATACTCCCGATGATAGATTTTGGATTGTAGCAGGTTATCCAGTCCGGGATAAATATAATAACATTACTGCAGTTGTTGAGGTTACACGAGAAATTACAAGGGAAAAAATTGCTGAGCAAAAATTAATTGAATCAGAAGAAAAATTTCGTAAAGCTTATTATCAAGCGAATCTCTATAGAGACATTTTTGCTCATGATATTAATAATATCCTTCAAAATATTAGTTCCTCAGTTGAGCTTAGCTCTATTTACCTCAATAATCCTGAAAAATTACACACAATAAAGGAATTATTTGAAATTGTAGATGAACAAGTTAATCGAGCAAAAAAACTAATTTCAAACATTAGAAAAATAACTGAAATCGACGAATCGGAAATATTTTTAGAAAAAATAGATGTTAATCGAGTACTAAACAATGCAATTGAATTTTTAGAATCTAGTTTTCAAACAAGAAATATCAATATTCAATTTAGTACGCCTACCAAAAGAAATTATGTCTATGCGAACACTCTCTTATTAGATGTGTTTGAAAATATTTTAATAAATACTGTCAGACATAATAATAAATCCAAAATTGAGATCATTATTGATATTAGTAAAGAGCAAAAGGAAGATAAAAACTACGTTAAGATGGAATTTAAAGATAATGGAGTAGGTATTTCTGATTATCGTAAGAAAAGCATATTTGAAAGAGGAACGCAAAAATCTCGAAAAAGTAAAGGAATGGGGCTTGGATTATCTCTTGTGAAAAAGATAATAGATATTTATCATGGTGATATCTGGGTTGAAGATAGGGTTAAAGGTGATTACAAACAAGGAAGTAATTTTGTAGTCTTAATTCCATTTGATTCTTAATTTTCATACAAAATCCCTTCTTATGATCTTATTAAAATTTAGGGAAATCTAAATAGTTCCATTTTTTCAAAACCATCCTTTAAAATATTACTATAAACTTTAAAAGCAATATTGATAAAAATGAAATTATGGAAACATATGACTTAGTCGTTATTGGAAGTGGAGTAGGATTAAATGTTTTAAATGCTGGACTTCAAATAGGAATGAAATGTGCTCTTGTAGAAAATACTAAAATGGGAGGCACATGTTTAACGCGAGGGTGCATTCCTTCAAAAGTATTGGTCCATCCCGCTGATTTAATCCGAGAATCTCAGCATGCGAAAAAAGTCGGAATTGAGTTCAATATAGAAAATATCGATTGGGATTTAATAACAGAAAGGATGTGGTCCCAAATCGATGAAAGTAAGATGATTGATCAAGGACTTTCTACTGTACCTAATTTGAAACTATTCAAGGGAATTGGCGAATTTATTGGAGAATATGAAATGAAAGTTAGAGATACTAAAAATGGTAAAGAGCTTGGACATTTTAAAGGTGAGCGATTTGTAATTGCATCAGGAGCAAGATCATTCATACCTCCAATACAAGGAATAAAAGGACTGGACTGCGTTACTAATGAAAACTTCTTTGGAGATAGATTTCCAAAAAAACCATGGAAGAGTCTTATAATAATTGGTGGTGGGGTAATTGCAGCTGAATTTGCCCATATTTTCTCAGCAATGGGTACTGAAGTAACTATTGTGGAGATGCTTCCGCGCTTAGTTGTAACAGAAGAACCTGAGATTAGCCAATTATTAGAAAAAAGTTTCAGTAAGTATATGAAAGTTTTGTTAAATGAAAAGGCAGTTAAAGCATATTTGAAGCAAAAGCAAAAAGCAGTTTTGATTAAAAATATGCAAACTGGTGAAGAGAAGGAAATAATGGCAGAAGAAATTCTCATAGCTGCAGGACGACGTTCGAATTCAGATATACTAAAGGTTGAAAATACTGGAGTTGAAACAGATGAGAGGGGTTGGATAAAAACTAACCTATACTTAGAAACCAATAAAAAGAATATTTGGTGTATAGGTGACGCCAACGGTCTTTATCAATTTAGGCATAAGGCAAATTATGAAGCAGAAATTTGTACAAATAATATATTTAGCCCAGAAGATCAAAAAAGATCAGTAGAATATTCTGCAGTTCCTTGGGCGATCTTTACATATCCACAAATAGGGCATGTTGGAATGACTCAAGCAGAAGCTATTGAAAAAGGTTATGAGATTTATGTGGCTATCAAAAATTATTCAACTGTAGCAAAAGGATTTGCAATGGGTTTTGAGAATGGTCAAGAAGATGATGGTTTTGTAAAATTAATTATCGATAAATCTTATAAAATGTTAGGAGCACATGTCATCGGTCCTCATGCAGCTCTTTTAGTACAACCATTCGTATATTTGATGAATTCAGGATTTACTTGTACATTACCAGAATATAGGGATAAAAAAGACTTAACTAAATTAGAAAGAGCTTGTCCAGAAGCTGGTTCATTTATGCCTATTTATCATTCAATGGTTATTCACCCTTCCCTTAATGAAGTTACAGGTTGGGCAATTGGTAATTTAAAACCTGTGAATATTAAAATGGAACCTCATGAACATCATCATAGTTGATTTCATCCATTAGAATTTTTTTTCTTGTCCTTTATTATTATTTTTTAAACTTTTGCTAAAACTTAGATATAGATACAACCATCAACTATTTAGATTCTTAATCCAATATTAAAATTAGATGGTATTAAAAAACATTAATTCTAAAAGAGATAATAGAATTGGACAGATTTTTACTCCAAGTTATATTGCCGAATTTATGGTTAATAATATCATCAAGTTTATCGGAAATGAGAAAAAAAAACCTCAGACATTAAAAATTTTAGAGCCCTCAGTAGGAGAAGGGATTTTTTTGAAATTTCTCTTAAAAAATAATTTCATTGATATAACTGCATATGAAATGGATAATGGTTTAAGAGAAAATCTTTTGAATTCTTATCCTAATGTAAATTTCAGATTTGAAAATTTCCTAGGCTCAGATTCAAACGAAAAATTTGATCTAATTATCGGAAATCCCCCATATTTAGGGCAAAATTATAACGCAGGAATTTTTCAAGACTATAGCAAGAATTATCCATTTTGTGCTAAATATTTTGTAGGAAATATGGATTTATTTTACTTTTTCATTCACTTGGGAATAGAAAAGTTAAACCCCGGAGGTATTTTGACATATATTACAACAAACTACTGGATTACAAAATCTAAAAAAACAGGAATAAAATTTTTAAAGCCACATTTGATAGAAAAGTGTTACTTCACACAATATTTAGATTTATCGCATCTGAAGCTATTTAAGGGAGCGAAAGGTCAGCACAATTGTATTTTTGTTTTACAGAAAAAAACTGAACAAGAAAAAATTCAAAAGATAAATAAAAATATTGAAATAATTCAGTTATATGGAAACAAACGATTTAATCAAAAAGATATCTCATTTAATAAAAGAATTTTCAAAGATCTAACGTATAAAATGGATTCAGACCATGTGAAGAGGTATACATCTGCATTAACTAATAATGATTTAAGAAAAGATGAAAGTTGGAACCTTCTTTATCCAAAGGAAATAAAATTAATTGTAGATGAAATTGAAAACTATTGTAGAGTTAACGGAAAAGTTTCATTATTAAAAGATTATTTCGTAATCCGTAATGGGTTAATTCTAATAAAAGATTCAATTTTTATTGTGAATGAGGGAAAAGATTTAATTATTAAGAATAATGATTTTTTTATCCGCATTAATGAGGACTTCCTAAAACTCAATGAACTTGAAAAAACTCGGCTTAAAAAAATATACAAGAGTAAATCGATTAGGTCATACGGATACGATCAGAACGAATATATAGGATATGCAATTTATTTTAAAAAGACTGAGTTTAAAGCACAAGCTAATCATAAGCGGAATCAATTACTTAAAAGGAAATATCCTAATCTATCAAAATACATACAACAATATGAAAATCAACTACGAGAAATCTTAATAAACGCTAAAGAAAATCCAGAAGACTTTTATTATCCAAGAAGAGGTTCTTTTATCCGTCAAACTGAAGGAAATAATAAAGACTTACTAATTGATCTTGAATCTTCATATGATAATGCTGAGAAAATCTTCTTTAAATTTATATCAAAAGAAAATATTTTTGGATATTCGAATACCTCATACTATGCTACATCTGATACATATTTCTTTTGGTCAAAATTTCCAGGTGGTAAAATCGATTATATGTTTATTCTTGCTTACTTAAATTCCAAACTTGTTCATTTCTTGTTTAAAGCTAAAAATATATCAATAAAAAGAAGTAAAACTAAACTTGAACAAGGATTACCGATACCCAATCTAAATAATTTCAAAAATAAAGAGAAGAAAGCTATTTTAGGATTAATAAAAATACTTTCTACTTATTTAGTTAAAACCTCTAACAACCTTTTTAACAAAAATACAGAAAGCTTTATTGACAAGATACTTAAATCAAATAATTATACCTCCACCAAATATACTGGATTGAACGAAATTATTATTAGATCAATAGAAAAAAAAGATAGGGAAAGCATAAAAAATGTATTAAACCAACTATTTTTTCAGCTATTTAACTTAGATGAAGATGTGATGAATAATTTATTAATAGAATATTATGATCTTTAGTTAAACTAATATCTCATTCTTTTCTTCCTTATTTTTCAGAATCGATAGGTTTTTATAGATCAAATTTAATATTTAATTGACAACAAAAGATTGACATGATCCAAAATTTGGTGAAAAGTATGCGGGATGAATTTGATGATATTATTGATAGAATTAAGAAATATTTTAGTTTAGATTCTGATATATTTGATGTGGATTTTTTATTTATTCCAGAATCGGAAAAAAACTTAAATTTAAAACCCCAAAATAATAAATCAAAGGGATTTAAGATATCATATCATTTTGAAACAGGTATGAAAAATCCTGAGTTTAAGATTGAAGGAAATATTGATGATAAAAAAATTCGAGATCTAATAAAGAATGTAGATCTATCAAAATATCCAACTTTAGAAAAACGATTTGAGACTAGATCTGTGGAAGAAATTGATGCAGATAAGCTTTCATTAGACTTTACTAGACAAGAAGAGGATTTAACACTATTAGAGCCACTAACTGAGATTAATGATTATAAAGAGTATTCTGAAATTATCTTTGATATTCCAGGGATGAATGAAGAAGATGTTATGATTAATATAAGTGAAAGAGGAACCGAGTTAATATTTAATGCCGAGAATAATATACGAATGTATAAGAAAACTGTTTATTTACCTTTCAAAACTTCCGTTGACAATTTTGAAATGGAAGTAAAAAATGGACTAGCAATAATTACAGTAAAGAAATTGAATAAATAGGAATTAATATTTATTTAAATTATAATAATTTGTATCAATCCTTAAACAAAAATTAAAATTAAGTGATGAAAAAGAATGAGTGGGATGACTCGTGAGTATAAAGGAGATGGAAAAAAAGTAAGAGTAAAAGATGCTTATAAGAGTGATGCTGGGAGAGGTAGAATAAGAATGGATCCTAAAGTAATCAATGATCTTGAACTTCGAACAGGTGATGTAATCGAAATCGTTCATCAAGCAGTGGGGAAAAAAACTGCTGCCCTACTATACCCTGGGAAGATAGAAGATAAGGGTACTAATACGATCAGAATAGATTCTTCATTGAGAAGGAATATTGGTGCTTCTTTAGATGATATTGTGGAAATTCGCAAAATTCAAGCAAGTTTAGCTGATAGAATTACATTTGCGGGATTAGAAGAGTCAATAATTTTAAGAACTCCTCAACAATTAACACAGATATTAGAAAATCGGGTTGTTACGAGGGGAGATATTTTAAGTTTTAATGCTATGGGTCGTAGAATAGACTTTGTTGTTATTGATTACCATCCTAAAGCTGATGCTATAAGGATTGATTTAGATACAAAAATTACCATATCAGAAAAAACTAGTAAAGAACTTGAAGAATTAGAAAGAAGAAAAGTTACATATGAAGATATTGGGGGTTTGGAAGAAGAGATCCAGAGAATTCGTGAAATGATTGAATTACCAATAAGGCACCCTGAATTATTCAAAAGGATTGGAATTGATCCACCTAAAGGAGTATTGCTTCATGGCCCACCCGGTACAGGAAAAACTTTACTGGCTAGAGCTGTAGCTGGCGAGACAGATGCTCACTTTGAAACAATAAGTGGACCAGAAATTATGAGCAAATTTTATGGTCAAAGCGAAGAAAATCTTCGTAAGGTTTTTGAAAAATCTAAAGAAATGGCCCCATCGATAATATTTATAGATGAGTTAGATTCAATAGCACCTAAAAGGGGTGAAGTCACTGGTGAAGTTGAAAGAAGAGTTGTAGCTCAGTTACTTTCATTATTAGATGGTTTAGAAGGGAGAGGAGAAGTCATTGTCATTGGTGCAACAAATAGAGTAAATGATATAGATCCTGCCCTCAGACGCCCAGGAAGGTTTGATAGAGAAATCGAGATTGGAGTCCCTGATACAGATGGGCGATACGAGATCTTATTGATTCATACACGTGGAATGCCTTTACACAGTGATGTTAACCTTCGTCTTATAGCAGAAAAAACTCATGGATTTGTAGGTGCAGATGTAGAAGCCTTAGCAAAAGAAGCTGCTATGTTAGCGATAAGAGAATTATTACCGAGAATAAATTTAGATAAACCTATACCTCCTGAAATATTAATGGAACTTCAAATTTTGATGAAAAACTTTGAAGCAGCAAGAACCAGTATTGAACCTTCAGCTTTAAGAGAAGTATTAATTAGTCAACCTACTGAAACATGGGATGATATTGGAGGTTTAGAAGATGCTAAACAACAACTACAAGAAGTCATTGAATGGCCTTTAAAATATCCAGAATTGTACAGTTATTTAAACTCTAAACCTCCTAGTGGTATATTACTTTTTGGACCCCCAGGGACAGGAAAAACGCTTTTAGCTAAAGCATTAGCTCATGAAAGTGAAGTCAACTTTATTTCAGTAAAAGGACCTGAATTTTTATCTAAATGGGTAGGTGAAAGTGAAAAAGCGGTAAGAGAAACATTTCGAAAAGCAAGAGCAGCTTCTCCTTGCATTATCTTCTTTGATGAAATTGATGCAATAGCCGGAATGAGGGGTAGATTTGCCAGCTCTCAAGTAACTGAGCAAGTAGTTTCACAATTATTAACAGAAATGGATGGTTTAGAAGGTCTAAAAGATGTAATTTTATTAGCAGCAACAAATAGATCAGACATGCTAGATCCAGCATTATTACGGTCAGGGAGATTCGGTAGACATATTGAGATCCCTATGCCAGATAAGGATGCACGTGTTGAGATATTCAAAATTCATCTTAAAAATAAACCTCTAGCTGAAGATGTGGATATTGACCAAATGGCACAGGCTCTAGAAGGATATACCGGTGCAGACATTCAGGCAATCTCTGAAGAAGCCACACTTTTGACAATTCGCAGAGCCGTCGCAGATACAAACATAAATACGCAGAATGCAGATTCTGTTAAAGCAGTAAAAATCTCAAAAGCAGAGTTTGATAAATCTATTGAGAAAATTTTAAGATCTGCTGATAAAGCTAAAGAATCTCACGAAATGCATGCAAAAGAACCTTCAGAAGAATTATATCGTTAAAAATTATTAACAAATTTAAATTAATTAAGAGAAAAAAAGAGGAGTAATTCTAATGGAATTAGAAGAACAAGAAGGAGAAAATGTCTTTCTTAGTATAGATAATTTATTTGAAATATTAGGGAACCCTACAAGAAGAATTATTCTTTCTAAATTAGCTAAAGTTCCATTAGGTGCTTCAGAGTTAGCAGCTTCATTTGGGAAAAAGATCTCTAGACAAGCGATTCACAGTCAACTTAAAATGCTGTCTTATTATGGTATGATTGAAAATTATGGTGAAGATCCAAGAAATATCAAATATCGCATTAATAGTCATCTATCTTTAAGAATTAATATCACCCCAGATTATTATAAAATAAATTATGATGTGTCTAAAATTGATGATACTAAAAACAATTTAGAACTTAAAGAAACTGGATGTCATGTAGATTATCAAAAAATCAGGCATCCTGATAAGAAGCTTAGATTTTTAGGGGAAAAAATTAAGGAAATTGAACATAATTTGAGTGGCTTAGAACGAGAAAGAAATGCCCTTTTGCATAATAAAGAATGTTTCATAATAGAATTAAAAAATGTCATCCGAGATCAATATGAAGAAGAGATCAAAACGAAAGAGCAACCTAATTTAGAAAAAGAGATTTTTTACACACTATTTTTCAATCCAATAAAATATTTCGATAGAATAAATATTGATACATTATTGGATGATATGTTCTTTTCAGGAATGGGACCTATTAGAAGAGATCAACATAAAGTGTCTATAAGACATCTCCTTAAAGACTTGTCTAAATTGATGGGTTTCTTAAAAGAAGATGAGGATGATTTTTGGTTCTTCGATATTTAATCTTATCTTTTAAAATTATAATATCTAATATTATTAGGTGAACTATGAATTTACAAGATTTAAAGAAACAAATGCCTGAGATATTCGAACGGGTTAAAAAAGATGTAAAGAAGGTTTATGGACGTCATCGGGCAGGATTAAGTCTTGGACTTGTCGAAATGGGTATGTATAGGGGGGGTTTTATAGGGGGGATGCATTTCAATCCCGGAACGGATATAGTAATGAATAAAACTCCACTAGAAATTATTTTAAGAGAACAACCTTATGAAATAGTTTGGGCTTATACATATCACGTTCTATTACATGAATATATTCATTCATTAGGGATTCTAAATGAACAACAATGTAGAGCTATTACACTTAGAATATGTGAGAATGTATTTAAAAAGACTGACCATCCTGCAATAATCCTAGCAAAAAATGGTATTGGAACTTATTTCCCTAATTTACCTTTAATTTATGCCCCTCCAGATCTTAGTCCTGATGGAATTCCAATTGAATATATATATAATTTTGATCATGAGAGCTATGACTATTACTCATGAGAAATCTAATAATCTAGCATAGGCAAATTTAAGCTTTTTATTTAATTAAAATAAGTAATGAATAAATTAAGTTCCTCTAACTTAAAAGTTCATTAAGGGTATTTATTAATTTTTTATGAGTAAAAGGCTTGTCCAAGAACCCCTTTGCCCCATAGGAATAGACTTCTTCTCTTATTGTTTTGTCTGCACTAGCAAATATAACTCTTGAATTATGATCAATTTGTAGGATTTCTTTTAAAGCATCTAAACCATTTTTTATTGGTATTCTATAATCTAAAATTATTATATCCGGTTTTTCAGGAAAACTTCTAAACATTTTAATTGCCTCATCTCCATTATTAGCAATGCCTAGCACTTGAAATCCAGACAATCCTAATAAGAGTTCATATAATCTTTGAAGATCTCTATCATCTTCGGCAATAAAGATTGTTTTTATTCTTATATCCCCTTCGGTGTATTTAACCCTGTGCTTGTACACCGATTATTTTAGATTATTCAAATATACGATTTTTTACTTTCTAATTTTACAAACCTATTACAGAAATTATAATATTTATGTTTTAATATTTAAAAAAATATTTACAAGGATCATGGGTTATGATGTAAAAACATAAATATCAGATGCGGTTAAAAACCATTATCGTAAATTTTTTTTGCACTTTATATTTACATGAACTTAGAACACTTATACAAAACAAGAAAAGGGGAAAAAAATTTCGCAAACACTACCTGATGATGAATCTCTTGATGAAGAAAAAGAATCTATTGAGAAAAGTATAGAAATCACACCAGAACAATTAATATTTAAATGGAAATTTCAAAATGTTGACAAAAAACTTACATATGATATAAAACGATGTATCGGATGCTCTTTATGTAAAATTGTATGCCCTGTTGATGCAATTGAACTTGGCCCAATTCCGGATATTGCTCAAGGAATATTAGATGAAAATAATCCAAAAATCCTAATAGATCATGAAAAATGTTGTTATTGCATGTTGTGTGCCATAATCTGTCCAAATGACGCATTTCATGAAAATATCACTCCTGAAGAACAAATTAATCTTGATGAATTCCCCTCAATTGGAAAGTTCTTCAAAATCGATATGAAGAAATGTATTGAGGATTCTAAAAATGAGATATGCAAACTCTGTTTAACTGTTAGAGATAGGAATAATATAAAAGATTTCTTTAAAATTCAAAATGAGTGTCCCACTCACTGTTTTTCGATTGATTCTCCAATAAAAGGAGAAGTAATTATTAAAAAAAACATGCTTCATAAATGCGATCCACAAGGATGTAAAGCGTGCGTTAATATTTGCCCAACAGAATCATTTTTTATTCCTGAAAGTGCTGAAGACGTTAAAAAATATGGAAAAATTGCATGTAATGAAGATGAGTGTTTTTATTGCGGAGCCTGCGAAAATTCATGCCCTGATGATTTAATTATTGTTGATAGGAAGGAAGTTGCAATTAATGACCCTAAAAAACAGGGAAATTATCCTTGGATTCAGGGTTGGATACTATGTATAAAAGAAATTTTAAGAAAAAGGCTCGTTTATGGGAAGGAGCCGATAGAAATCCCTATTATTAAAGAAGAGGTTAAAGAAGTAAAAATAAAGATAGAAGAAGAAGTTCCTCAACTGACTGATGAGGATCGAAAGAAATTAGCTGAAATAAACGAAAAAATTCAAAAATTTTTAAAATCCTCTAAAATTAGATATTGGATTAAAGATAAGAAAACTGACCAGATTTTAAAAGAATTAAAAAAAAGTTTAAAAAAAAAAGATTAGAAGAAAGGCTTAAATCCTCAGAAAGTGTAATGAATAAAGAAAAATTAAATTATGAATATCAATAAAATAGGGATTTATTATTTTTCAGGCACTGGAAATACAAAACTCATGGCAGAATTATTTTGTAAACAATTTAAAATTAATAAAATCAATACAGATCTTATCCCCATTGAAGATATAATAAGAAAAAAAAGACCAGTAAATATTGATAAATATGATTTAATTGGATTTGGTTATCCCGTTCATGCATTTAGTGCACCTCAAATATTTTTTGATTTTATCTACTATTTACCCAAAGAAACAAAAAAAAAGACGTTTACTTTTAAAACATCTGGAGATCCACTATTTCATGGGGGGGCAACCTCTCTAATCCGAAAAAAACTCAAAAAAAAGGGATACCTTGTTTTTCATGAGAATTTAATCGTTATGCCTGCTAACATTGCAATAAAATATAATGATAGACTTATAAAACAGCTTTATAATGTTGCTCAAAGAAAAATTAAGAAGAAAGTGGGAGAAATTATTAATGAAAAAGAAAATCTTCAAAAAAATAATATTATTTTAAGGGTTTTTACATATTTATTCAATTCTATGGAAAGTTTAGGTGCTAAGTATTTTGGTAAATACCTTAAAACTTCGGAATTTTGTACTTTATGTGGTTTATGCATTGAAGAATGTCCTACAAATAATATTTCTAAGGTAAAAGGTAAAATATTTTTCGGAAAAAATTGTGCGTTTTGTATGAGATGCGTGTATAGATGCCCCAAAAATGCGATCTCAAACCGATTTTTGAACTTTTTCATAATTAAAGAAGGTTACAATATTCAAAATATAATTGATAACCCTAGTATTAAAGCAGATTTCATTACAAATAAAACTAGAGGATATTTTAAGCACTTTTATACATATTTTATAAGTGATTAAACAGTTCAGAAAATAAAATATCAAAATTAAAAGATTTATAAAATATTGTATTTTAAGTTCGAAATTATCCTTGTTTAAATAGATAGCCATATAACTAATTTAAATATTAGAATCAATATTGGAGTATTCTTAAATGAAATTAATTTTGAAAATTAAACCAAACAAACAATCAAAAGAAAAGAGAATCATTGCTTGGATACAAAAGAATTCAGATTTCGAGGATGATATTATACAACTTTTTCAACTCTTTAAGGATAACATAAAATTATCAAAATTAAGTAAAATTTTAAGATATCACATTGTAACCTCTGAAAATCCAGCGATTATCTTGAATATATTTTCAACAATTCAAGAAATAATACCAGAAGTTTACTTTAATAAAGAAGATTCAATAGAAATTGAAGATCTAATAGATATATAGATAATTGATTAATAGAATATAAAATTTAATACAAAAATGGGAGAGGGGGGATTTGAACCCCCGGCCCCTTGGTCCCAAACCAAGATTCACGCCGTAGAGAAAACCCTACAGTATCATACCAAACTAGACCACCCTCCCGTTGAGAAACTGGCTTTTCTTATTAGAGTTCTAATTCGATTTCTCTCTTATTAGAGAGATAAACTGAAAATTAAATAGGTAATCTTATTTATAAGCTGGTATAGATAAGAAAAATTAATATTCTAAAAAAGTTTTGCCGTTAATAATTGAGCATTTTATTTTTTATCTAATACCTAGCATCTATGATTTCATTTTTAAATTCAAATTAATATTCTTTTAATGAATAAATTCCTCTTATTATATAATTAAAATGAAAAAAATTATCAGATTGCTAAAAATAGGGCAAGTAAATCATTCTATTTTACATAGATTAAAAAAAAAATTAGAATTAAGCTTTAGAGAATTAAGTGTATCTGTTGATTCTCTAATGGATATAATTCCCCTTGAAAATTCAGAATATAATATTAAAAGAAGTCAGTATAATGCTTCTAAGATATTAAACAAGATTAATAATTACGCACAAAATGAGCGAACTTTTCGAATTTTAGGTATTGTAGATAAAGATATATTTTCAAATTCTTTAAATTTTGTATTTGGATTAGCTATGAGCCCAAAAAAAGAGCTTACTACTACCCCAGTTGTAGCTCTAATTTCTATCACCAGACTCAGAGAAAATTTTTATAGAAGGGTTGATAATAATAAACTTTTTGAATCAAGGATTTTAAAAGAAGCAATTCATGAACTTGGACACACTTTTAATTTAGGACATTGCAATAAATTCTGTGTTATGCAATTCTCAAATTCCTTAGCTGATACTGATGAAAAGCCATCAAAATTTTGTGATTCTTGTTTGGAAAAATTAAGAAGCTTCTTCAAAAAATTAGAATAATCCTTTTAGAAATCTTTTCTCAAATACAATATAAAGTTCCTCACTTATTCTTGATATTTTCTTATTATTTTTAACTAGTTTTATTAAATCAGGTGGAATTTTTTGTAAGCCAAAATAAGCACCGGCTAAACTTCCCCCTATTGCTCCTACTGTATCACTATCTCCTCCTGCTGTAGCAAGCTCGAGAATACATTCCTTAAAAGAAGTTAATTTTTTTAAAAATATAAAAATCGAACAAACCACTGTACTGATAGTATATGGATGTACAAAAGCTTGACCTAAATATTGTTCAATAAAATATGGAGATTTAACGCCAGCTTGGGAAAATTTAATCAGTCCGGATTCAATTGGCATATTTAGATTCGATTTCAATTTATATAAGATTTTAATGAATTCCTTCCATATTTCATCCTGAGAATTAGAAATCGAACTAATTATAACATTAAAAAAATCATCAACAGAAAAACCAGTTTCTGGAGTCTTATCAATTAGATAAGCAATAGCACGGGCAATAACAATAGCTCCTGCTGAAGCAGCAGGATGAGAATGCGTGATTGTACTAGTTTTTATAGCTGCCGTTTTTAATGCTTTAGGATCTTTACAATAAAATAATCCAACCGGAGCAATCCTCATTGTAGTACCATTCCCACCAGAATTTGAAGCCGCCTGTTTCCAATGGATTCCATATTTTAATTTACGAATAGAAGTAATACAACCATAACCGGGCCCAATAGGAGGATCATCTAACCAATTTACAAATTCTCTGATGATATAATCCAGGTTAAAACCATTACCTTTAATTAGAGCTTTAGCAAGATGAAGTGTCAACTGTGTGTCATCAGTATAGGTTCTAAATAAATCTGAATTAGAATTTAAAAATTCTTCAAAATTTTTAAAATATGAAAATATCTGAGAACGAAGTTTCCCTTCAAAAGGATGTCCTAATGTATCTCCTATTGCTACACCTAATAAACAGCCTTGAAACTTATCTAATAAATTTATTTCCATAATATCTCATGATAATTTTTTTTTCTTTAAATATGAATAGTGTATAAAAATTACAAATTGTCTTTGAAAAAAATAAATTGTTATTAAAAAGGCTTATATAGGAAATTTACTAAAAAATTTTTTAATTTATGAGAAACTCCTCCATTAGAAGCAAATCAAACAAAAATTAAAGCTGTATTAATAGCATTAGATTTAATCTAATTAATGGAGGTTTATACAATTCTGATAAAATTATTAAGTTTAGGACCAATTGGCACAACGAGTAAGTGTTGCGCCAGCACATCTTTTATGAAAAGTAATCTCTCTGACTATAATTCTAATAGATAAGATAAAATTATAAAAATGATCAGTGCAGATCAGTATTTTCATTAATCCTCTTAGCAATAGAGCTAAACGTAGATTTCATAATGCCAACACTTCATCGAGAATAATAAGGGGTATCCAAGCCCTAATAGTCCCACTTTTTATAATTTTATCTCAATATAAAAATAAGAGATTCAAATTTTTATTTTTAATGTTTCTCCAATATCTCCTTTTTCAACCAAGCAATATAATTCATAAGATTATAAACCATTAGATTTCTATTCTTTCAATTACACCATCAAAAACTTTTTCTATAGGACCTTCCATGAAAACTCTTTTACCATTATAGGTTATTTTTAAATCTCCTCCATCATTATGCACTGTTATAGGTACATTCTCGTTAAATATTCCAAGGATAGTCCCTGCAACAACAGTCGCACAGGCTCCTGTACCACATGATTTGGTAATTCCAACTCCTCTTTCAAAAACCCTTACAATACTCTCTTCTTTAGAAATTGGTTTAACAAATTCAACATTTATTTTATTTGGAAAGCGATCGTGCGATTCTATTGTCGCTCCATATCTATTCAGCTCATCATCATTTAAGATTTCTTCAATAAATATAATTGCATGCGGATTCCCCATCGAAACAGCCGTAAACCTAAAAATTTTATCCAGAATTACTAATGGCTCATTAACACATCGATCTACTGAGCTTTCTAACAAAACAGGGATTTCTTCACAATCCAGAATTGGTGAACCCATATCAATCTCTACACTCTTAACCTTCTCATCAGCTATGTTAAGTCTTGCAACCATAATCCCTTTAAGAGTCTCTATTTTAATCTTATCTTTTTTGATGATATTATTTTCATAGATATATTTTGAAAAGCACCTGATCCCATTTCCACACATCTCAGCTTCCAATCCATCATTGTTGAATATCCTCATTCTAATATCAGCTTCTTTAGACTCACATACAAAAATTAAACCATCTGCTCCAATAGAAAAATGACTTTCACACAATTTATTTGCTAAAGCTGACTTTTTTTTTTCTGGAATCGCCCATTTAATGTCATTAATAAT
>Ga0114922_10000581_pt1 | contig 35084 bp, 26 predicted proteins | sample AartaG_FD_100975 | JGI IMG/M metagenome (GOLD analysis project Ga0114922, IMG submission 100975) | Deep subsurface microbial communities from Aarhus Bay to uncover new lineages of life (NeLLi) - Aarhus_00045 metaG | ecosystem: Environmental > Aquatic > Marine > Oceanic > Sediment | place... | reverse complement strand
TGTACCTTATTGTTCAAGCGTTTGTTGTATGTATACCGCAAAAGAAGCAATAATAACCGCCGAACATTCAGAAAACGCCAAATGTTTCGTATTTAGACACGACATCCGAGCCTACGGTAAAAACTTTTACGAATTTACTCAAAGAGCTCAAGACGAATATGGTGTAAAATATTTCCAGACAAAAATAAGCACTATCGAAGAAGATCCAGAAACGAACGATTTGATTATTCACTACGAAGATTTGAAAACAGGAACTTTCAGCGATTTTCGAGCTAACTTAGTTGTTTTGGCAACCCCATTAGTTCCTAAAAAAGGGATAGGAGATTTAGCTCAAATTCTAGATGTAGAGCTTGACAAATACAATTTCTTCAAAGAAAAATCTTATTTCAACAAATCCTTATCATCAAGAGAAGGGATTTTCTTATGTGGTTTTTGCCAAGGACCAATGGATATTCCGGAAACGGTGGCTGACGCAAGTGGTGTTGCGGCTCAAGTAGCTACTTTACTTAATCCTGCGAAATTTACTAAAGTTAAAGAAAAAGTATTTGAAGTAGCTGAGAAAGAAGTAAGTCCTAAAGATGAGCCTAGGATAGGAGTGCTTGTATGTCATTGTGGGATTAATATTGGTAAGTACGTCGATGTTCCAAAAGTCAGAGATTATATAAAATCGTTACCAAATGTAGTTTGGTGTGAGGATAACTTATATTCATGCAGTTCTGATTCTCAAGAACTAATTAAAGAAAAAATTAAAGAGCATAGCCTTAACAGATTTATCGTAGCTTCATGTACTCCAAGAACTCACGAACCATTATTCCAGGAAACTTGTCAAGAAGCAGGAATGAATAAATACTTGTTTGAGATGGTAAACATTAGAGATCAATGTTCCTGGGTTCACATGACTGAAAAAGAAGCAGCTACCGCTAAAGCAATGGATTTAATAAGGATGGCAGTATCAAAATCTAAATTAATCAAGCCCCAAAAGGAGGAGAAGATTGCAGTTATACCAACTGCTTTAGTGATAGGTGGAGGTATTTCAGGAATGACCGCTGCTTTAGAATTAGCTAATCAAGGGTTTAAAACGTACATTATTGAGAAAGAAAAGAAATTAGGGGGAAACTTAAACAACCTTAATATTTTATATCCCATTCAAGAAGATGCTTCAATCTTTCTGAAAAGTATTATTGATAAAGTTGAAGGAAATAATAATATTGAAGTTCACCTTGAGACAACTATTCAAGATATTAAAGGGTATATTGGAAACTACGACATTTCAATTAGTGACTCTAAAGATAAGGTAACAGATCTAAAAACTGGAGCAATAATCGTTGCTACCGGTGGGCAAGAATTTAAGCCAATTGGATTATTTCAGTACGACGGTAAAAATCAACAAGTTATGACGCAACTCGAAGTCGAGCAAAAGTTACAAGAATCCGATAAGTCGTGGCTTGAAAATATTAAACGAGTAACTTTCGTTTTATGCGCGGGGGCAAGACAGAAAGAAGGAATTACGTACTGTTCAAATGTTTGTTGCGGAACCTCAATAAAAAATATTAACGTTCTTAAAGAATTAAACCCAAACCTCGAGATTGTCGTATTATACCGAGATATTCAAATGGCTAAAAAAGAATTCGAAGAGTATTACCGAAATCGAAGAAGAGACGCAATGTTTATGCGATATGATTTAGATGGTATTCCAAAAGTAACTAAAGTAGGTAAATCGCCTGAAAAATATAAAGTAGAAGTATTCGATACTAATTTACAAGATAACATCAATTTTGAAACCGATCTAATCGTGCTAGCGACACCAATGGTTCCTGCAGACAATTTGAAAGACTTAGCAATGATGCTCAAAGTTCCTTTAGATAGATCCGGGTTCTTTTTAGAAGCTCACGTTAAATTGAGACCATTAGATTTCGCTACGGATGGTATATTCCTTTGTGGGGTTGCTCAGTGGCCAAAAAATATTCAGGATTCTATTTCTCAAGCGAGTGGGGCTGCAGGTCGAGCAAGTAGATTTCTAAGCGCAGGAGAAATAACTACTTCTGGTTTGGTTGCAGAAGTAACTCAAAGTAAATGTATTGGTTGTGGAGATTGTGAGGAAGTTTGCCCTTACAAAGCGATTGAACTAATAGAAACAACGAAAGAGTATGAGGATGTAACAATAACAATAAAAAAGTCTTCGGTAAACTCAGCACTCTGCAAGGGATGCGGGACATGTGCAGCTACGTGCCCTGTGGGAGCGATATCCGTCAAGCATTACGATTTCGATCAAATTGGCGCGATGATTGATTCATATTTGTTAGAAAAAATAGAAAATGGAGGGAGCACATAGTTATGTCAAAGTCTAAAGCTAAATCCAAGAAGGTCAAAGACTTTGAGCCGGATATCTTAGTTTTTTGCTGTAACTGGTGTAGTTATGCGGGTGCAGACTTAGCAGGTGTATCGAGATTTCAATACCCTCCAAATATTAGAGTAATTCGCGTTATGTGTTCGGGGAGAGTTGACCCTTCCTTCATTTTAAAAGCCATTAAAGATGGCGCAGATGGAGTTCTTATTAGCGGGTGTCATATTGGTGATTGTCACTATATTTCTGGTAATGAATACACGAGGGATCGATTCGAAAAAATGCATAGGATAATTATTAAACAATTAGGTATAAACGAAAAACGCGTTAGATTGGAGTGGGTTTCAGCTTCGGAGGGTAAACGCTTCGCTGAGGTAATAACTGAATTCACTAACCAAATAAAAGAGTTAGGCCCCCTTAAAAATTAGATAGTCTTTCTTATTTTATCTTCTTATTCTATAATTATTGAGTTTCATTTGGTTTTAATTTTTGCAAATTTATATAAGATTAATAGAGCAGCAAGTAATAATACTGAGGCTATTAGAATTATCAGATAAACTAAAAAAATTCCTCCAGAATCATAAAATGGTTTAAACGTCATTGGAACAAAAGCATTTCCGATAAATAGAGACGCTGTCGTTAGACCCGCGAGAGCACCACGTCTCTCACTTGATAAAGTCTGACTAAAAAACATAACCAATGTCACTAAAATTCCCCCAGCAAAACCCATAAAGAGAAGCCCAATGGAAGTGAGAATAAGTGCTTCAAAACTGTTATCACCAAATATAATTAAAAATATATCGGCGATAAATAACGAAATCAATCCTACGACTAAAACAAATTTTACGTCTTTTTTCTTTATAATAAACCCCGTTAAAATACCTGCTAAGAAGCCCATTAATCCAAACAAAGCAATAATTAGCCCTGAAATCGCCACTGGGATTACTTCGGGTACTTCTGCGAATGATTGCGAAGTCCAGATTATAGTTGCAATAGAAGTATGCGAAATTAAAAAAGCTGAGATCACTAATAAGATAACCGGTAAACGACGAATTTCCTGAGCTAAATGGGAGAAAAATGTTCTGATCCCATCATCGCTTTTAGTGGCTGATTGACTTTTTCTTATTGTAAAAATTATTAGGATTCCTAACACCGTAATACTCAAAAAAATTACATATAAGTATCGCCAACTTAGATTAATTATTTGACCCGCAATTAATGGTCCAAAACCGACTCCTAAATTAGCAACCGCACCTAACAAACCTATTTTCTTCGAAATCTTAGGTCCTGGAACGATATCTGTAAGCAAAGCTATTAAAACAGGATTGACGAATCCGAAACCAATACCTGCTAGAACATTCGCAATAATAAAGGCCATCAATGAGAAGGATAAGGATGCTAAGATCATTCCTATTCCAAAGATAAATAAACCTAAGAGAATTACGGGAAATCGTCCTTTAATGTCTGAGATGGCGCCAGAGAATAGTTGAACTATAGCAAATGGAAACATAAATGATGGAATAGCTATCAATATAGCTCTTGGTATTACTGAAAATTCTAAGGAAAGAACACCAAACAATACTAATATAACATTTCCAGTAAGAGGACCTAACGCAAAAAGTATAAAGATAATTACTTCAACTAGTTTTGAAGTCTTTTTCTGATCTGTTTTCATAATGATTCGATCATTCAATTTTTCACAATTATACTATAGAAAAAGGATTTTGTATTAAATTCTATTATATTAAAAAATAAAAAAAAAAGAAAGAAAGTTATTAGATTTAAGATACTTGAACCGATATTTGCGAGAAGAATGTTGTAAAAATTATAACGAACAAGATAAGCCCTGCGAGTATAAGGTAGATACGCCTAGATTTTTCATCAAATTTATCGTTTAAAGCAAAACTCAAGAACGCTATAGCGATAAAGAACATGCCAACATTGACTCCAATCCGTGCGATGTTCCCTACAATAACCACTTGATATTCCATCCAATAATAAATAAGATTTGCTCTCTCAAGTTTTACAATGTAATCGTTATACCCATATAATCCTTGCATGTAATTCATCTCATTTTGCTGAGTTTCTAAAAGCAGCCAAGTATAAGCGTTATCTGCGATTGATTTACTGATCATGAGTATAGTGCCAAAGATTATAGCCACTAATAAGCCATATATTAAGAATTTAGTAGCTTTCTGCTTATCCATCATTGGCAACATATCATACAAACTTACTTTTCTCTCTTCTGTCCCCATTTTTTATCACCTTAAATAATTTGCTTTTAAAACTGATATTAACGCTGCCATTACATACACTATGAGTATGAGTATTCCTACTAGTATGAGAAGATTATTCAACATTTCTCCTGGACCATCTAATTTCATAGTGATGTCGAAAGGCACAGCTGTAAAAGAAGATGGACCCGAATTTGAACCATAAACGATAACATAATAATCACCTGGCCAAGATATCAACGAATCACCTACTCTATCCCCCATAAATTCTATATAGAAATAAATTCCGCTGCTAGGTAAACTCAATGAACTCGTTCCTGTTGTACTTCCTGCTGGCGATGATCCCCAACCAAATTCAGAATATACAAATTGTAAACCTGTAATTCCACTTGGAGTGCTATTCAAACTATAAGCTCGATCGTACACACTTTTAGCTATGATTTTGATTGTGACAGATGCATTGGGATAAAATTCAGAGATTTCTACTATTAATTTTTGATCTTTGCTTAATGTTACTCGTTGAGCGAATGCTTTAGTTAAACCTGAGCTGCTATCCTCTCGTATAATTTCAGGTTTGCTTTCGTAGACAGACACCTTATCTAGTAAAAATCCAAAAAAAGGACCTAATATTAAGCATGCTATACTAAATCCAATGATAATGTAAGCAGTTTTCTTTTTTAAAAGTCGACTCATTTTTAACATATAGACACCTTTATTGACTTCCATTTTTATTTAGATTCTAATTAATTAAAATTAGGGCATTTACTAATAAAAAACTGCGTTTTATTTTTATTAACAGATGAATTAAAGCACTAAATTGTTAAATGAATTAATAAAAAAAAGAAATAATAAATCTTGACTAAATCTTACCACTCAATCTCATCGCATAACTTTTGAGAAAACTTAGGGCTATTGAAGTATCTGCTTGAGCCATAGCGTATGATACAAGCACACCCCCTTGAAAAGGAGCAAATATTATGTGTCCCATTCCACTCTCGTTGGTTGCAATTATTCCATCAGGAGTAGTCTTGATTACCGAAAATGTAGCCCCATTTAAATCAATTGATTTACTTCCTTTAACTATATTTAATATGTTGTTAGATTCATTATTTAAATCCCAATTGTCTGTCTGGAAGATTATATTCCCTGAATCAGACAAAATCGCAACTCCAGCAATCTTTACGCTTGCCTCAAACGCAGCAATCCCCAAATCGTCAACAAAATTTTTAATATCATTCATAGTAATTAATAATTAAGATCGCTGTTTTAATTTTTCCATTCAATCAAAAAAATGTGATATAAATAAAATCTATGCTAAATTCATTATTTTAATTAAATTAACTAATTAAAAGTTGAGATAAGCCAATGAAAACAGATGAATCCTATTCTAATTATATGTACAATTTCATTGATACAATTTGTAAAAAGTTTGGACCAAGATACTCGTGTAGTGAAGCTGAAAAGAACGCAAATATTTGGATAAAACAAGAATTAGATAATTTTTGCGACGAAACATTTATTGATGAGTTCGAAACTCGACCTGACTTGTATCCTCAAGGCTTTATCAAGGTAGCGGGAATCTTAGGAGGTATTTCTCCTCTATTTATGCTATTAATGTTTCCTTTACCGATATTATCAGCAATTCTAGTAATCCTAGGCATTATCGTGCTTTATAGCGAGCTATTTCTAATGAAAGAGTGGATTGGATTTCTTTTTAAAACTAAAAAATCTACTAACGTGTTTGGGATAGTAAAACCTACACAGGAAGTAAAATTCCGTATCATATTTGAAGGTCACTCAGATAGTGCAAAAGAAATGAATATTGCCAGTTTTAAACCCCTTTCTCGTCGGATTATAGGAGTAACAGGGCTTTACTTTTTGTTTCACACCATTATTTTTTCTCTGTGGAAATTTATCGCTCAAATCGTTTCGGGAGCTTCTATTGTAATTGTGAATTGGGGCGTTGTTTCTATAACAATAATAGATCTGATTTATTTTATTCCACTTGTCATCATATATCCCCTTTTTTTCTTGTTACTAAAAGGTTTTTTGGGAAAGAACGTTGTGTTAGGCGCAAACGATAACTTATCTGCCTCTGCTGTCGCTGTCGCAATAGGGAAACACCTTAGCGAAAATAGACCTAAGAATGTTGAAGTTTGGATTGGTTCGCAAGGAAGCGAAGAAGTAGGTGATAAAGGTGCTAAAGCTTTCGTTGAAAAATACGGGAAAAAGGGAATTCTGGATAATTCTTATACCGTGGTGTTAGAATGTTGTGGTGCAGCAGAAGATATGTGTATTATTGAAAAAGACATGCACCAAGCAGTCTATGATGCGGAAATCAATAACTTGCTATTACAGGCCCATTCAGAGACAAAAAGTGAAAATCCCGACTTGTTAAATATACGAACTGGAAGCCTTAAAATCGGAGCGTGTGACGCTTGTCGGTATATCCACGAAGGGTTCAAGGCAGCAGCTTTAATGGGGATGGAACACGTAAAAAATAGAGCAGTTAACTGGCATTCTGTAAAAGACGCTCCAGAAAATTTAAATAAAAAAGTTCTAAGCGATTTTCTCGAAGTTTCGCTTAGTTTTATTGAAATTGTTGATAAAAAATTCTCATCCTAAAAGAAGGTATTAAAAAAAAAAATGAAAAAATTAATTGATGAGAGTAAGCTACTATATACCCATTTCTTTGATTTTCTCCTGATTAGCAGCCACAATATCCGGAGTTAATTTGTACCACTTCCAAAATACAAGAGCACCAATTATAACAAATATCGCAGGAATAAGAGCTTGATGAAGATGAATGCCCCATACTGCTGATTCTGGTTGAGCTAAACCTAAATTTTCGTCGAATCCAGTTAGTTCATGCACAATTGCAAATGTGAGAGCTTGAACGATAATTCCGATTCTAGCAAAAAACTGTTGAAATCCTGTATAAACCCCCTCTTCGCGTTTTCCTGTTGCTACGACGGAGTTATCAATTACATCTGCCGATACTGGGAATATCATCGTCCAAAAACCTCCCATCGCTAATCCCCATAATAACATTTCAAAGACTATTAATAAGTAAACCCCAAAAACAGGCAATGGAATTAAATAAGGATTATAAAATGTGATTGGAATTGTAAAAGCAGCCAAAAGGAATCCAGATATCAACATCACTTTTTTGTTGTTTTTGACTCTTCTTGCATATATAGTCCAAATTGGGCTAGAAATTAACACACCTACAAGAAATGCCGCAAAAATTAAAGTAGAGGCTGATTCGTCCATTAGCAAGGAGTATTTAACTGTGTATTGAACGGAAGCTTGCATTGTTTCTACTAGAGACTGATAAAGGAAATAAAATACCATGAATGCGAGGAATGGCATCTGCTTTAAAGCTCCCCAAAGGCTTTTGAAAAAAGAAGTTTTTTCTCGTTCTTCTGTTTGAGAAGCTAAATAAAGGTCGATAGTAACCTGATCTTCTCGTGATCCTGGTATAGCTAATAAGAAACCAATGAAAGTAACGATAGCAACTATTAATCCTTGAAAAGCAAAAGAAGGGAAATCTGTGACCCCGCCTTCCGTGGTGTTAAAAATTAATGGAGGCAGGATAGAACCCAACGCAACACCTACAACACCTATCATAATATAGATACCACTAGCAGTCCTACGCTCCTGAACTGATCGATATTTATCAACGAATAACGACTGAAAGTTAACAAAAAAGATTGAGTGAAACGTATCAAACAAACATGTAGTGAAAAGTAACCAAGCGAACAGTATCCACGCACCTCCTACGGCATCGTAAGTTGGCGGTGTAAATATAAGCATATAAGTAAAACCCCAAGGTAGCCCACCAACTAAAATCCAGGGAAATCTTCGCCCCCATTTTTTAGTAAACTTGAAGGGCTTATTCGTTAAATATCCAACAAGTGGGTCGTTAAACATATTATAAATCGCAAAAATGAAATATGCAAAAAATATCAACCAAACATTCAATCCGAGTTCAGATTCATAGAAGAAGAAACCAAAAGTTGTAAAGGCAATTCTAAGAAACTCTCGTGAAAACGAGTTGAAACCATAAGAAACCATTCCTTTTTTACTATGTTTAATATTTAAATCGTCTTGTACCATTTTTCTTACCAATTTTTTTATAAATTATGTAAGTATTTTTAAATATTAGTTGACCATCTTTTTATAGTTTTTAGTTTCTAATTTTATACCAGATAGTTAAATTAATTTTAACCCACCAACTCTAATAAAATGAGATAAGTTGAAGAAACCTAACATATTACTGTTTATAACTCATGATCAAGGGCAATTTTTAGGTTGTTATGATACACCTCAAACGCCAAATTCATTACATACACCTAATCTGGACAAGTTAGCGAAAGATGGGATACGATTTACGAATTACTTTTGTACAGCTCCTCAATGTAGCCCAAGTCGAGGAAGTATTCAAACATCGTTATATCCTCATCAAAATGGTTTAATAGGGCTAGTTAATCGGGGGTGGACTTTACCGCCTCACAATAAAACGATGCCTATGTATCTTAAAGAAAGCGGATATACAACCCATTTACTTGGTTTACAGCACGAGAGCGTTGATGTCAAAACATTAGGATACGATACTGTTAGTAAAAGGATGAAGGACTATAAATACGATACTAAAATAATGTTAAATGAATATAAAAAATTCTTTGAAGCACATCAAGACGATGAAAAGCCTTTTTTTGCGAATTTAGGCGTAATTGAGATACACCGCCCTTTTCACATATGGAGTGAACCAGTGGATCCAAAAACGGTTATAGTTCCTCCTTTTCTACCTGAATCTGATAAAGTCCGGGAAGATTTAGGTTTATTTTATGGAATTATTAACCCTGTAGACGAAACTATAGGAAAAATTCTTGAATTTTTAGACAATACTGGTTTAAGAGAGAATACCCTTTTCATTTACACAACTGATCATGGTAGCCCTTTCCCAAGAGCTAAATGTACGCTATATGATCCGGGCATAAAGACTCTTCTCATAATGAACTGTCCTAATAACATTTTCTTTAATGGCGGAAAAGTCTTTGAGCAAATGATAAGTAATATTGATCTTTTACCAACTTTATTAGAATTTATTGGAGCAGAAATTCCAGAAAACATAGAGGGGAAAAGCTTTCTACCTGTTCTAAAAGATACTAATCTTCCTTTTAGGAGAGAAATTTTTACAGAAAAAAATTATCACGATATATATGATCCTATGAGGAGCGTCAGAACCAGAGAGTTTAAATACATTCATAATTTTGAGCCTAAAGAATCTCTCTATCAAATGCCGATCCTTATTGAGAGGAGTCTTTCTGGTCAAATTCTAAAGGATAAAATAAAAATGAATAGAAAAAAAGAAGAATTTTATGATTTAAAAGAAGATCCACTCGAATATAACAACCTTGCATATAATCCCGCTTATAATGATGTTTTGCTCGAATTAAGACAAAAATTATTTAATTGGATGAAAAAAACTGAAGATCCTTTGTTAAAAGGGAAAATAAAGGATGAAAGGCAAAAACCTCCAAGAAAGTATTAATTTTGGGGCAATTAGTAAAACTGCCAATTTTAATTACTAACTGATTATTTTTTCAATTAAAGTGATTATTAACCAACTTCAACAAATATTTACAGATATCTCTTTAAGCAGCATAGAATCTTCAAATGAGATTGAAAAGACACAAATTTATACCGATTTTCTCAAATCGTTTCCCAACCTTTCTGAAATATTTGAACTGGGAATAATCAGAGATAAACAAGAGTTTACAAGAACAGTTAAACATATTTTTAGATCTATCAAAATTTTTCTAAATATCTTAAGTGATTCTTTTACTATTGAAGGCTTTTCGAGTCAGACATTATCGAAGATTCTTAAGAAACTAGAGAAAATTCAACAATATAATACTTTAATATTCCCTTTAATTCTAAGTTATCACGATATTGGGAAGTTTATCCGCAAGAGAGATCACCCTCATCAAAGCTTTATTTTAATATCCTCACGAAACCTCCTTTCACCTTTCAATTTATTAGAAAATGATAGAATCTTAATCGAGAAGGTCATACAATACCATGTTCTCTTTGCAACCATTTATACGGGAGAATCGACGTATTATGGAAGTTACTCGTTAATAAGGGATCCAATATTAGCTCAACTACTCTCTGATCATAAATATTTAAGTTTATTCATTGATTTACTTGAAATTTTCACTTATATAGATATATTGGGGTATTCTTATTCGAGGATTTTTGATCATTATCCCGTGTATTATGAAAAAATTAATCAAAATCTCAAAGACATATTTAGATTGTTACCTAATGAAGAAAAAGCGATTCAAAAGGCGCTCCTCTATTCTCAGGAGTGGATCGACTGGAGGATTGCTGGAGCTTTAAGAATCTTTCAATTTGTAGGAACAAAATCGTACCTAACAGAAAATTTTTATTTTAATGTAATAAAATCTAGTTCAGAGTCAATTCCCTACGATCAATTCAATTTTACTAGAATGGAATGGGAACAACTAAAGGAGAGCCTATTAAAACAATCGTGTAAAATTCAAATTAAGTACGGTCTTGCTTTTCTGATGATATTGGCTTTTGGGTCTTTTCATCGATCTTCATTTAATGAAGATGTAAAAATATCACATAAATTGATACTATTCTGGATGTTACTATGCCAAGAGACAAAAAATCGCTCCTTTAAGGATGAAAAGGGTTTATGGAATGTTTATGTACTCGGAATTCATAATTGGTTTACTTTACCAAGAAAGAATTTATTGAAAATTGATGAAAAACTAATATCTAATGTAATTCAGGAAGCTGAATCCTTTTTTGATGAAGAATTAAGGGAATATACATTAAATTTAGATTTGAGTATAATTGATTCTCAATAGTTTTAATTAGAAATATATTTCTTTTTTAGAATTATTCAAATGTAATATTTCAATATGCATTACCATATTATTGTGGTATGTTAAATAGATCGTAAAAGAAGCGTTTCACGAAGATAATTATTATGACAGAAAAATTGTATTGGGACAACCCTTATGACACTCGTTTTGAAGCAAAAATAATCGAAATTGATGAAGACGGTATAATATTAGATAAAACTCTTTTCTATCCCGAAGGAGGGAATCAAAATAGCGACAAAGGCGCTATTAATAATAAAGGGTATACATTTAATGTAGACCATGTGATAAAAAAAGGAGAATTAATCGTTCACCATATTTCGGAACCTTTTGGTGATAAGTTGAAAATAGGTGATAGTATTTCAGGAGAAATTGACTGGGAATATAGATACGGCATCATGCGAGCTCATTCTTCTCAGCACATCTTATCGGCAGTCTTTAAGAATCTTTTCGATATTGATACAATTCGAGCAAACATATCATTTGAAGATGTATCAATCCATATAAGTAGGAGTGTAAGTGAAGTAGAACTGACGAATGTCTTATTCCAATTTTTGAACATCTGTACTATCCGAAATCTACAATTTCGCAGTAAAATTGTCCCTCAAACTGAAATTAACAATTTAAGCGCACAAATAAGAGGGGGAGTAACTGGTGATACCGACCTTAGAATTGTAGAAATAGAAGATTATGATATAAACTGCTGTGGAGGAACTCATCTCGCGGAATCATCGGAAGTAGGCCCAGTATACTTCTACGAAATTAAAAAAGAGAGGGAGTTTAAATATTTAGTGGGAAGTAAAGCGATTAAAATGCTTTCTAAACAAAATATTGCCGCTGTGGATTTAGCAAACGCATTAAATGTATCAGTTACAAATCTATTTACCTCTCTTAAGACGCAGTATTTCAAGCTTAAGGAGGAAAATGCAATTCTAATTGAAAAGGCTTTAAAATTAATTGCAATCTCTCCTGCTACCACTTTAAAGGGAATTAAAATCGGTGTGGTAAATTTTGAAGTAGATTATAAGTTTTTGTCTAAATCTTTTAAAAATTTTCCTCCAAACTCTCTTTTAATAATGAATTCTGGCAATAACAAAGTACATATTCTTTCTAATAATGAGGCTTTCAAAGCAAACGAAGTCATTAATGAGTTAATCAAGAAGTTTGGGGGTAAAGGTGGCGGAAGCCCAAGATCAGCTCAAGCTACTCTAAATAAAGAACTCGTAGATGTTATCTCAGAATTAAGGTTCTAACAATTTCATAGCTCTATCAATGGTTAAATCCTTCAACTCTTTAGCCTTGGCATAATGGTCTTCACAAAACCATTCTGCATAAGGAGGATGTCCAACCATTCCATTTTCTTCCATCAATTTATCCCATTTTTTGTCTGAAGCTCTTTTTTTAAAATATATTAATCCTCCTTCATCAGGATAATCTAACCTTTTATTACATATACAACATACTGGGGGTTTCATTTTAATAATACTCTTTTTAAATTTTAACTAAGCTTTTGAATAAATCTTTAAATGTCGAATCCTTTTTATAAAATACGGGAGGGTTACCTATAGGTGCTTCTACGGTGATCCATCCACCTTTGTACTCGATATTACTCCACAAGTGAATCCAATCATCCTTGGGTAAATAGACCTTCCATGTATCTTCATTCGGTTCTATTACCGGAGCGATGACCAAATCAGGTCCTAACATGTATTGGTATTTTAAATCGTAGAGTTCAGGATCGTTTTCATAATGCAAAAAACAACCTCTAAAAGGACTTATCCCAGTTTTTTGATACTCTTCTGAGAGATATTGAAAATATGGTTTAAGTTGTACATGTATGTATACCATCTTAGCAAAATGTTCAAGCGTTTCCTCATCGTAATCAAATTGTAAATTATCGTACGGTTTAATACTTTCGTGAGTACGCATAACCGTTGTGAAAACAGCGATTTCTGTCCAACGCATGAACATTTCCTTAGTTCGAATATAAATGCCAAGGCTATGGAATCCACCAATATCAAAATGATAATAACCTATCCCGCATATACCGATTGAAATGCCCGCTGGTATAACAGTTCCTAGACCATCTCCCAAACTCCAATCTACAAGTTGGTCGCCAGCCCATACCAATGTTGAGTATTTTGAAACATGCGAATAACCTGCTCTTGTAAAGAATACAATATCTTCCAAGCGACCAGCTTCTTTTATAGCTTTGTAATTAACTTTAGCAAATTCGACAGGATACTTGTTGTGGAATGTCTCGGGATTTTCGCCAGAATGTAAAACAGCATCGATTGGAAGATATTCTCCGTAATCTGCCATCCATCCTGACAATCCTATTTTTATCATATTTTCTTTAACAATTTCTTTAAACCAATGTAGAGTTTCTGGGTTGCTAAGATCAAGCAAAGATTTCTCTCCGCTATCTGTAATTATTTTGTATTGGTTTCTATTTGTATCTTTAATAGTTAGTCCTTTATCAAGCGCGTACTGATATTGTTCTTCCCCCTGTGCAAGCATAGAGTTGTTATATCCCAAATATTTTATCCCTCTACTATTTAAACTTTTTATGTAGGCAGGTAAATCCGGATAAAGTGTTGAATCATACTCCCAGTTCCAAATCAATCTTTTCTGAGCACCTTGCATGTGAATTCCCTGCCAATCCTGACACCATACTGCGGAAATTTTAACTTTCTTTTCAATACAGGTTTGAATCTTCTGCTCTACGATATCTTTTCCACCTTGGATTCCAAGCCAAACTCCATCATATACCCAATCTGGTAATTTAGGTTGGATTCCTAACAGTTGTGAAAGGTTGCTTACAGTCTCAAGAGTAGATTCAAATTTTCCGAAAGTTATTTCTTCAGGTACGCTCCAAATATACAACTCATGGAAAGATTCTTTAGTAAAATTAAATCTCGCATAACTTGTACTATTACAATGGCAAAAATAATTTTCAGAAGAGACAAAACTCGGTTGTGGATGATAAGTAGTATACCAATCTCCAGTTATAGGAGGATCTCCTCGCCCAACTCCTTGCTCTTCAACCCAAAGTGGAAGATCTTTACCTCTAAAATTAATTTCAGAAAATTGTTCTCCGAGTCCAAATATAGCCTCATTGCTTGTAGCTTGAATTTTCATCCAAAATCTATTAATATCGGGATCAGAGCAATCAAACTTCAACCTAAATTGATCATCTTCTATTAGAATCATAACCCTAAGCTTTTCTTCCTCAGAATTTTTAAATTCTAATTCTAATTCATCTGGTCCATCACTTAAAATCTCAAATCTCTGCAAGGGAATTTCAGTAACTTCTTTCTCCCTAATTTTAAACTCACCGTGATGCAGTTTGTATTTAGCTTTCCCTTTGCCAATTTTAAAACACGGAGCATTTTGATTGTGTTTTAAAAATGGATAATCCTTAAAATAGATTGTAAACCCATCAGCAAGTTTGTTAAGCTTTAGTTTTAACATCATTAATACCTTTAGATTTTTACTTAATTACATTCCAACCCTTTAATTTAGCAAAAATCTCCAGCGGTTTTATAAATTCACCGTAAACAACAGATATATGATGAGCTATCCCGTTATATATTATTTTATCAAGTACATCCCTTACATCATCCTTAAATCTCACTTTTACATAAGTCCCTTTTAACTCTTTATTCATTGGGATGCCTTTAGATTTTTGTAAAAAGATTCTATATTCGCCAGGAGTATAATCAATTCTAAGCAGTGAAAGCTCTCCAGACTTCATTACAAAATCTGCTGTTACTCCTTTTCCTCCGGCAAAATAACTATCTAATGACCTGACGCATTTCTCATCCCATAAATTACAGGCTGCAACACCGCAATGCCATAATAGTCCGATATTTTCTTTAAGATCTACTTGTGAAAAATCGGCCATAAATGGTGTTTCACCACCAATAGCTTTATGGGCTAACATCGATAAAGCTCCTAACAAATCACCCTCACATGTTAGGATATTACCTTCTGATTGTAATACCGACATTGCCGCACACGGAGAAATACCAAAATTTTCTGCAAATTCAGGCCAACATCGTATGGCTAGAGCACTCAATTTGTTCTCTTTCATGAATCCTTCAAATTTTACGGTTAATTCGGCGACTTTGGTAACTTGTTGTTCCGTAATACCAGATACATCAAAAGTCGATTTGATCTGTGTTATTTTATCTTTTATCTTATCAATATTGATTGCAAAGTTGTAAACTTGCTCTAATTCAAAGTGATCAACGAGAACTCCCAACTGCTTATATAAATCTAATTCATCTACATCCAAGTTAAAAAAACCTTTAGCTCTATACCCTAAAATTCCTATCCGATTTGCGGAAAAAGTTTTAATGATACGAATTGCATCCACCCAATCTTCATCGATTTTCTCGCCAATTACAACCTGGTAATTTTTAACACCAGCTTTATACAGATTACTCGAATTCAAATTAATTCCACATACCGAATTTAGACGAATTTTTCCACCGTCATAAGGTAATTCTTCTAATCCCCACAATAAAATTGGCTTATTTATTATCTTGTTTAATTCCAAAATCAAATGTCCTAATGCGAAGGTACCGCTAATACATACTAAGGCATCGATTTCTTGGCAAAAAAGTCTATGAGCCGCGTTTTGTGCCTCGTCAATTTCAATAACCAAGTCTTCTACAATTTCCCAATGAACATTATCTAATTTTTTTAAATCATTTTTAATTTTGCCGTAAATCTCTTTAGCTGCTTGGTAATCGAAGGTTTTACGAGCTAAACATACAAGGCCAACGCGTATTTCTTGTTTCAATCTGATAAACCTCTTTTTTTGTTATTATAATGTTCCTAGATCTGTATCATCCCACGCATCTTGAAATATTTTGAGTCCTTTCTCAGTAAACGGATGCTCAAAACTGTTTTTATAAACATCAAATCCTGCTGTGACAATATTCGCACCAAAACGTGCTGCGTCAACTATTTGCTTAGCGTTTCGTAAAGCAGCTACTATCACTTCAGTAGTAAAATCGTAATTTCGATAAATTTGCATTATATCTGAGACTAAGAGTTCACAATCCACACCTGAGCTTTCTTGCCATCCTATGAAGGGAGAACAATATGCTGCGCCAATCCTTCCAACCTGTAAGGCTTGAGAAGTTGTAAAAACTAAGGTGACATTAACTTTTATCCCTGCTTCTACTAATACCTTTGTAGCAATTAATCCTTGTTCTGTACAAGGGATTTTAATAACAAAGTTAGGCGATATTTTTGCGATCTCTTTAGCTGCAGCTACCATTTCTTTAGCATTAGCTATATGTGGGTTAATCTCCACCGAAATTGGAAAGTCAATATCTTTAAACTCTTCAGCAAATTCTTTTACTACACTATAAAATGATTTGCCAGAAGTTTTTATATGTTTCGGATTGGAAGTTACGCCGTTAATTCCCCAATTATCTAAAGCATATTTAATTTCATCTATTTTTGCACTATCTAAAAAGTATTTCATAATTTAGTTCTATTAAATTTTAAATTTAGTATCAAATTTATTTGAAAAAAGGCATTATAGATATTAAATTTATTTTAGTGAGATTTATAAGAAAATGATGTAGTATGGATATTGAAAAATTCTTTAATGATATTCTAGGTGTGATAAATGGGCAAAAAGCGTGGGATTGGGTAGCTAAAATTTCCCAGTATAATCGAGTTCAAGCATCAAACGGGTATCACGATAGTCTTGAGACAATTAAGAAAGAATTGGTGAATTTAGGGTATGACGACATAGAGCATTTTAAATCTCCCGCTGATGGAGAAACAACCAGTTGGGAGTATCAAGCATCGTATCAATGGGAGATCGAAGCTGGCGAGCTATGGGTTGTAGAACCAGAAAAGACTAAACTGTGTGATTTCAACGACATAGCCGTTTCAATATTTACTCATTCAATATCGTGCAATGTAACTACAGAAATAATAGATATCGGTGTAGGTGATAAAAAGGAAGATTACGACAGAGACGATATAAACGGTAAAATCGTATTAATGTCAGGCTCAATCTTTTTGTGCCGGTCATACATCGAGGAAAGTGGAGCTTTAGGGGTTATATATTATCCTGATTTGAACAGAGCGAGAGGTAATTTCGATCGTCGGATTTATAATGGATTTTTTACTACAAAGGAAAGAATGAATAGTGCTAAATTTGGTTATAGTATTTCTTATAATCAAGCAATGCATTTGAAGGATTTGTTAAAAAAGGGACCTGTGAAAGTAAAAGCAACCATTAGGGCTGAATTTATGGAAGGTAACCTAGAAGTTCTAACAGCTCCTATTAAAGGAACGGAATTCCCTGATCAAGAAATAATTATTATTGCTCATCTGTGTCATCCCCTCTCATGTGCTAACGATAATGCTAGCGGTGCTGCCGGTCTACTTGAGCTAGCGCGAGCTTATAAATACATGATAGATAGAGAAATTTTAGAATACCCAAAACGAACTATAAGATTTGTATGGGTTCCAGAGTTTAATGGAACGGTCCCGTGGATGAAGTATCACGAAGATAAGATGAGAAATGTATTAGCGTGTATCAATTTAGATATGATTGGAGAACACCAATTAAAATTAGGTGAGCCATTAGAAGTTAACCTTGCTCCTCGTTCTACGCCATCAATTATTAACGATATTGCTTCAGACTTCGTAAAAAAAATAGCGGATCACCCCAAGGGAATTGCCGTCAATGGAACTAAAACCCCAATGTCTTATCGACTTAGAAGCTACGATGGAGGTAGCGATCATGTTCTCTTTATAGATTCCTACTTTGGAATTCCCTCGCTCATGTTTGGTCATAATGATCCTAATTGGCATTCAAACGTGGATACTGTTGAATATAGCGATTCCACTGAATTAAAACGAGTAATCGCGATGGCTCTGAGTATATCCTATATCCATTCAATATTTGACAATAGGCTTGTAAAGAAGTTTTGGCCTTTAATTCACCGAGGATTATTTAAAAGACTTGGAGATGCGATTAAACTTATAGAAGAATTATTTCTGTCTATATCCTATCCAGTAGAAGCTAATGCAGAAGACTTTGGAAAAGATTTGTTTTTATTAGGTTGCGAAATTTTAAAGGCGTGCTATCAATATGAGCTTGAATCGTTGGAGTGGATAAAACAGATTGACACTTCTTCAGAAATTGTTGAACTAATAGTATCAGCGAAAGAGGAAATAAAAGGATTGTGTGACTATCAACTTTATAAGTGGAATGAAAAATTCAATTTTGATGAAAATGATATAAAAATTCTCGAGTCAAAGTACGCTGATATTTACGAACCCAACTACGAAGGACCATTTGCTGTAAGAGAAGTTTTCAAATTAATCAAGTATCCAATTTTTGAGGAATTTATGGCCGAATTACAGTACGAGTTTTTAGGGCCAATTAACGAGCTGATTAATCTTTTAGGGAAAGGTTACAATACTTTACGGATCTCTGCTTTCCTATCCTTGGAATATGAGGCATTAGTTAAGCCAGATAAAATATTGAAAATGGTTAACCATCTCGAAAATGAAGAATTGATTAAAAAAAAGGAGCTATTGTAAATCGATATAATCTTGATTTACTTTTAACATTTCTTCAAACATTTCTTCGGCTTTGGAAGCGTTTTCTATTGTAGGATCCATAAGCAAAGCTTGAAACGCAATCTCTTTTGATTTTTTAAGAATCGATTCTACTACTAAATCCTGAACCGAAGCTTGATTACGTAGTAATGCTACTAATCCTTTTGGATAATCTCCTAGTGTTATTGCCTTTAATCCATTCTTAGTAACAATTGCGGGACATTCCACAACTAAATCACGTGGAATGTTAGTAATAACATCATCATTAGGTAAATTAACAGAAGCCTCCTCATGATTAGAATCAGTTTTTATGCCCTCAATAATCGGTATTGCCCTCTCGAAATCTGGTTTTACAAGTTTTGCGCCCTTTCCTCTTTTTATTAACTTTTGGATTCGTCTTCCCGTTGATAATGTAAGATCCTTATACTTGTTATAAAAATCTCTTGCGCCCTCGAAGTTTGCTTTTTCCCAACCCCAAGAAATATACTCACCATAGTGGGAATCTTGTGTATAAGGTATGTAACCAAACTTTTCAAGGATATATTTAATCAAATCAACATCGTAGGGGTATCCAATGGCCCCACTCAGATATTTTAGAGCGTTTTTTCTAAGGTCAGGATACGCATCTTTATTCTTATCGATATATCGAATTGATAGAAGAACTCCAAAATGATTTAATCCTCCAGCTCTCATCTCAAGATTAGAAAGTGGAGTGTTTAGTATCTTGGAATAATGACGTACAAATCCAGGGAATTCGTGACATAGCCCTACAAAATTTAACGAAGGAAACTTTCGCTTGACAGCTAAACAAATTCTACTCATAGGATTGGAATAATTAATAACATGAGCATCAGGGCATATTTTATTGATGTCATCACAAATTTCGAGGATCGGAGGAATCACTCGTAATGAATGAAATAATCCTCCCGGACCACCATTCTCGCCCATAATTTGCGTATTTCCATACTTACGAGGGATTTCGTAATCTCTTTCCCACAATTCAAATCTTGGAGAGACTTCTATGGAATTTATTATGAAAGTAGCATTTTTTAAGGCCTTTTTCCGGTCAATTGTAGATTCTAAATCAAGATCTAAATTCTTTTGCTCAATTGCTTCTTTGCACGATAGGGTAACTAAATCCAGATTAGTCTGGTTGATGTCGTGCAAACTTATTGCAGATCCTTGTAACACTTCGCTGTTTATTACGCTTCCAACAGACCCTAAGCCAAATTGTAAGGAACCTGCACCAATTATTACTATTTTTTCCTTTTTTGTCAAAATATCAATCTCTGACTTCCTAATTAAATTAAGTATTATATTCAATTAGAAAGTAAAAAATTTATGAATTTTTCAATAAATCGTAGAGTGATCTTATAACAAAGTCTTCTTTGTTAACGGTTTTATAGGCGGGTTCCGATGAATATACTAAACTTAAATTTTTCAGAGTAATAGTTCTCGACTCACCCGGTTCTAAGGAGAAATAATTATCCGACGCAATAAAATCAAATTTTTTTGAATCTACATGAACATATAGAGCAATTTTATTTGCTGTTATCTTGATTTCGTATTTTTTTTCATTATTATCTTCACAATAGTATTCGCTGAGTTTCCAAGATATATTAGGATTGCTTAACTGAAATTCTTTTGGAGCTGAAAACAACCTAAATCCATGAATTTCTTGGTCACCTTCAAGATTACTGTATTTTAACACAAAGAAAATAGCATAGTCCGATAAATTCTTATAATTTTGATTCAGATCAGAAACACCGACCATTCCAAGCTTTTTTGATGAGCATGGAAGGATTTCTGATTCAAAAGAGCCACTATTTTCTATTTTTCCATCTGATTTATAGAGTTTCCACTCGAACTGGAATTTTTGAGGGGTACGAAGATCATTTGATACCCAAAACTCTACAAATTTAGCATCTTCTTTAACGCTTGGAAAAACGGGCTGGTAAAACCTTTTGGCATAGTAATGTAACGCTTTCCAGCGATTATGGTAGTCCAAAGACGACCAACTAGCTACTGGCCAACAATCATTTAGTTGCCAGTACAGTGCGCCCATACAATGGTAATCATTGCGATTTCGACGCCAATGTTCAACTCCATATTCGATGGCTTCAGCTTGCGTTATCTGTGATAAAACTACTTGATTTTCAAACTCTTGGGGTATAGTAAATCGCTTTTTCATATATTTCAATATTTTTCTATTCCCGGCTAAATTTTTTTGATGATTTTCCATGATTGGCGAGAAGAAATCAAATTGCTCTACAGGACAAAAATCTTCGATTGTTTTTATTGAAGGAAAAGATTCGTAACCAAATTCAGACATAAAACGCGAATTAAATTTTCGGTAGGTTTTAAATGGTTTATTATTATGCCAAACATCCCAAAAGTGCGAATCACCCGTATTTGGTGAATTAGCGTCATGTTTACCAAATGTATTCCCTACATAGCCATTAGAAGGAGAACTAGGCCAATATTGATGATTAGGATCATATTTTTCAAGTAATTTGGGTAATAAATTTTCGAATATTTTTAAATATCCTATAACAAACTCGTTGATGATGTTTTTCTCAGTAATTTCAGACCTCATTACCAGGTATTTCCACAGCCACTCAATCTCATTATTCCCACACCATAACGCTAAGCTTGAATGATTACGCAACCTCTTAATATTTTGAGTAGCTTCTTTCTTTATATCTTCTATATACTCTTCCTCATATGGATAGAAAGCACACGCAAATGGGAAATCTTGCCAGACTAAAATACCTAACTTATCGCATAAATCGTAAAAAGTATTATCCTCATAGATTCCACCGCCCCAAACGCGAATCATGTTCATATTAGCTTCTTTTGCGTTGTATAAATTTGATTTATAGAGCCCTTTCTTTTTCCCTCTAGGAATAAAGCTATCGATTGGAATCCAATTAGCTCCTTTCGCAAATACAGGAATACCGTTTAACCTAAATAAAAATGATTCTCCCCATTCATCAGAATTCTGTATTAAACGAATCTCTCTTATCCCGACTTTCTGCTTAAAAGAATCTATTAATCCGCTTTTAAGAAGTTCAACTGTAAGATCGTACAAATTAGGAACACCTAGATCATGGGTCCACCATAAATACGGGTATTCGAGATTAAACTCCACTTTAGGAGTCAGGCTAGTGATAAATGTTTCAGATGTAAAAGTTTTACCATCAGGAGCTTTCAATTCAATTCTTAGGCGATATTGATGGAGTTCATTGATTGATAAATCTGATTGTAAATTTACTATAATTGATAAATCAGTTGACATAACCCCCAGATCAGTGATCTGTTCTAATTTAGATATTCTATCAACACTTTTATTATAGTGTAATTTTTGGTTTACATAAGTAGAGTCGATTTTAAGGTCGTCGTAGCCTAATAGTTCGACTGGTTGCCATATTCCTATGTCAGGTAGTTTAGGACCCCAATCCCATCCAAAAGAATACTGAGCTTTACGGATATATGGTACTCCTGGAATCGCATCCTCCCCCGTATTTAAATTTATACCTCTATTTTCTATCTCTTCACGTGCTTTTAAAGTAGGACTTTGAAATTTAATAATCAACTTATTTCTATTTCTTTTTAATATTGATCTTACTTTAAAATCGTATCTGACGAACATATTCTTTGTAAATCCTAGCTTCTCTCCGTTTAGAATAATTTCTGATATGGTATCCAGCCCGTGGAAGCGAAGTAGGATGTTATTATGGTTTAAAAAAGCTGGGTTCAGATCAAAAATCGTTTTATATTCCCACTCTGACTCGTAAACCCATGAAACCTCGTGTTCTCTTAGTCCATAAAAAGGATCTTCAATAATTTTGTTATTAATTAATGTTTCAAATACAGTTCCGGGTACTTCAGCTAGTACCTCAATTGCTTTTTGTTCGTTTGTCAGGAACCAATTCTCATTTAAAGATATTTTTTCGACTTTACTATGAATAAATAACAACTCTCTTTTATTTTGTTAAATAATATACTTAAAATTATCGTCTTCTATAATCCAAGCTTCTAAAAACTTATTTCTTTTTTTTGTATCCCAAATATTGTCAATATTACTTATCCCATCGTATAGATCATCGAGTAATTCTCTTCCTACGGGGCACTGTTCGTGCGAGGGATAGATCTCTTGAACTATGTCGGCATCACACAAATCCTTTAATCTTGATATGCTTTTTAGAATAATGTGAAATTCTTTTCTTTTTGGGAGATACATTGTACCGTAATGAGCAGTATCTCCAGTGAATAATTCACCCTTACTAGTCAAAAGGGATATAGATCCGATCGAATGACCTGGTGTGTCGATTACTTCTACTGAGATATCTCCCAATTCAAATCTATCTCCATCATGCAATGGTTCTATATTATCAGAAGGTTGGTATACAAATCCTATGGCAGAATATCGATTCACAATCTCTTTAGGCGAATCTTTTAGCATTGAAATGTCAAAAGGCAAAGAAGCAACCCTCACTTCGTTATCGTGGATATAAATCGTTTCGAATTCATTATTTGATCCTCTATGGTCGAAATGGGAATGCGTATTAATTACAAATAACTCTCGATTCTCAATCAATTCGTTAATAAGGGGTTTAATAGGGAAGATACCACTTCCAGTGTCAATCAGTAAGGATTTGTCGTGTCCAAGAATAAGATAAATATTGGTATAAATTGTAAGAAATCGGGGATCGATCTCGTCAAGGTGTTCTCGGATAATATATAGGTAATCTTTCTGTTTTATAACTTCATACCAGTCATTATCTTTAGACATAAAACCAATAGTTAGAAAATTAATTTAAAATTTATTAATAAGGCACATTTTCATAATGCATCAAGCGATTTAGAATAGAAGTGACATTATGAAAAAGCTTACATTACCAAATGGAGAAGTCATTTCATACATAGATAAATTAACTGCACTTGATGTATACGATGAGATCTATGTTGAAAATGAATATCTTCGCCACGATATTGAAGTAAATGATAATGATGTCATTTTTGATATTGGAGCAAATATCGGTTTATTTTCTCGCTTTATAGCAACGAAAGCGAATAATTTACGGATTTTTACTTTTGAACCCGTACCAAAAATTTTCAAAGTGCTAGAAGAAAACCTCAAGAATTTACCAGCTGAAGTCAAAAATTATAATGTTGGGTTAGCTGAAAGAGAGGAAATTACACATATTCATTATTACCCAAATGTGAGTGCCGATTCTGCTATTATTGAATTTGATTGGGATCTTAAAGTGGAGCAATATCTTCTCAATTATGATGAAACTGTTGCTGATTGGTTTCAGGGTGCAGAATCAATCCCAGAGTCTAAACGAAAAGATATTATTGAGAAAATATTGAAAAATTTATATAAAGCTGAACTAGTACAATGCAAATTGCGAACGATCTCAGATATTATTCAAGAAAATGATATTAAAACCATAAATCTAATGAAAATCGACGCTGAGAACTATGAATTCCAAGTACTTTCAGGGATTAACCAAACTGATTGGGAAAAAATCCATCAAATCACCATGGAGGTTCACGAACATATTCAAGGGGGAAAAAATCTTCTAAAAAAATTGTCGAAAATGTTAGAAGAAAAGGGTTTTCAGGTAAAGAAAGGCTTAGATAGCCGTTTTTCTCTCATGGGCGTTTATATGCTTTACGCTAAGAGACATTAACTTAAAGATGTGAGAATGTGCTAAAAAATTCTAAGAATCTTAGGCTAACTATATCGTTAAAAAAATTTTTTCCTTTTTTCTTGTTAGAAATTATCATAACATCTACGACGGGAAGTCTAGGTACTGCCATATCTAATAATATCATCTCTGAGTTAAATTATGCTCCTTGGATAGGAGGAATTGTGGTTAGTATGGCTTCAGCGGGATTTCTCATATTTACTTTAGCTTTTGGGCATATTTCAGATAAATATGGTCAGAGAAATGTAATAATAATTATTCTTTTCATTAGATTGGGATGTAGTTTCTTCTACTTAGTCCCTATTACCTCAAATCTTCATCTAATTATCTTCGGACTCCTCTTTTTTATAGATGGTGGTGTAAGTGGTTTATTTTGGCCAACAATACAACAAATTAGTGTTCTTACAGAGAAATTTGGGGGATTAAGATTAAAACAAAGATACATGAGTGGTTACAATTTCAGTTGGAACTTTGGATTTATTTTTGGAATGATAGGGGGTGCGATTATTGTCTATCTATTTAATTCAAATTATTCCGTGTTCTATTTTAACGCAATTTGGTTAATCTTTGGCGTTGTTATTGCTCTATTTTTTGTAAAAAACACTTACGAAATCTTCAAAACTGATAAAAAAAGTGTCAATGATTCTCAACAAACTATAATTAAAGAATTTAATGACGAACTCATCAGAGATGGACAATTAAGCATAACATCAAGGCTTTCTAGGCTTCCTCTCTATTCTCTTTTACTTGTTCTCCTGTTACACTCTTCAACAGATGGAGTAATGGTTATTTTTCTAACACTAAAAGTCGATTTAATTCATCAAGAACTTTATTGGGTATTTTTACTAACCTTGGTCAAGCTTTTTTCACAAATGGTGGCTACGATGATATTTTCCTTTACCAAAAAGAAACAAATAGCAAGACTTCTCATGATATCAATTGCAGTGGTTGCATTTTCGTGGTTTTTGATTATGTTGAGTAATGATCTCTGGTCTTTAGCACTTCTATTAACAATCTCTGGTTTTGGTCAAGGTATGATCTATCCACTTATAATGAATTTGATATCTTACAAAGCAAGAGATAAAAACAGTGCTAAACCTTTTTCGTATTTTCAAGCAATAATGTCTAGCGGTAGAATGACGGGATCCTTAATGATTGGCTTAACTTCAACCGTATTTCTAAATTTAGGAGTAGTAATCATATTAGTTTATGAAATTCTTACTTACATTCAGTTTAATATTAACTGGAAATACACTTCTCGAGATTAATAAAAAAATAATATTAAAAGTTCAAAGGTTCTGATTTGGTAATAATTTCTACTTTGCCATTCCGAATTAAGACATCGTTCTCGAGTCTTTGACCGCCTAATCCTTGCTTATAAGCTCCAGGTTCTATTGTAAACACCATTCCATCTTGAATTGTCACTTCTTTCCAATGTTTTTTTGAATACTCATCCGTAGGCTTTCGAGTTACAAATGGAGAATCGTGTACAGTTAACCCTAAACCATGACCTAAAGAATAAGGCATGAGATAGCCGCCTTTCCTAAGTACAGTTTCTGCTGTGTCATGGATTTTCCATAGAGGTACATCCATATCAATCATCTCAATGGCAGTTTCATAAGATTTGATCGTTAATTCACGCATTTTATTCTGTTCGTCTGATAATTTACCAAAAGTAATCGGAATTGTAATATCACTGTTATATCCTTGAAATTTTGCCCCAAAATCGATTAAAGCTAACCCTGGTAAACCAAATCTCTGATCACTAGCAAATGGATGTTGGTGAATTTCATGAGCTCGTGAAGAATTTGCAACAAGAGGTTCAAAAGCTACATCATCACCACCATAATCTCCGATTTTTTTACGCACTAGAAACGATAAATCTTTTTCTGTACCGTCAGGATTGTTTATGCAGAAATCTTTGATATTATTGATAATTCTATTTCCAATTTGGCCTGCTTTTAATAATCTCTTAATCTCTAATTCTGTTTTGGTAGATCTCAGTTTTTCGAAAAGTTGCGTTATTTGGATAGGTTCTTCAAAAAACTTAATACCAGTCATTATTGCTTTCATTTTTACAATTAATCCATAAGTAGTCATTGAATGGACCCCAATTGTAATTGAAGATTTTTTCCAGCGGTTTTCAAATAAATCTTTTATTGCTAGAGATGGATTGAAGTTGAAATTAGCAGGATTTATAATTTCATCAACTTCCGAATGTTTTTCGGCTAAAGGTACGTCCCATGGTATTAAGATCGTTTCTCCACTTGAATTTATTAATATCGTTGCGTCGGTAGGATGACCAGAAAGATATTGTAAGTTAACATTCCGACTATCTTCGTAATCAGTTATCATCAGAACATCGAGTTTCTTTTCTTTTATAAATTCTACAATTGATTCGAATTTTTCTTCGGTAATAGGTCGCATTTTCTCACTTTCTTAAGATTATTTATTAAATAGAATATTGTGCTAAATTATTTAAAATCCGTGATTTCAATCGAGGTACTTCAACTCGAGAAAGGTGGAGATAAATTATCGAATCAATCAAAAATAAAACTAAGTAATAAATTAAGAAAATAAAAGTTAAAATCCGTTCCTATTCGATAGGTGGTACCACCCGCCATATCCCATAAGCTTGGAACATTCCCATTGCATTGTAGGCTACATTCCGCAGGTCAGCAGAATCCTCGAAATAAATCTAAGTATGATATAAAGGAACATGTAAGAATCCGATTTTAGTATAATACCATTGATTATCCTTGTAAATATTGGTTCTCGCAGTATCATTCATAGTTTCTAAAGCAATATTTTATGAAAGACAATATCCATTAACAAAAGATTTTATATGTTTTTTATGGGTTATTGTCTTTTAAATGAATATGAGTTGTAAAGTAAACTCCACCCTGCATAGATGATTTTATTAACTATGGATGATTACTACGATTATGAGCAAGCTCAAAAAAGAGTTGTCACCAGAAAAACGTGAAGAACTACTCAGAGCGTTGAAAGCCCGGTTTGAGAAAAACATGAACCGCCATAAAGGTCTTGAATGGGCTAAAGTACAAGCAAAGCTGGAAGCTAATACTGAAAAATTGTGGCCACTCAATGAAATGGAAAGAACTGGCGGTGAACCGGATGTTATTGGTCATGATACAAAGACGGGCGAATATATTTTTTATGATTGTTCAGCGGAAAGTCCTAAAGGCCGCAGAAATGTTTGTTACGACCGTGAAGCGCTGGAGGCAAGGAAATCAAATAAACCAGAAAATAACGCTATTGATATGGCAGCTACCATGGGCATTGAGCTTTTAACGGAAGAACAATATCGAGAGTTGCAGAATCTTGGAAATTTCGATACGAAGACATCAAGTTGGGTGAAAACACCTTCTGATATTAGAAAACTCGGCGGCGCCATCTTTGCTGATCGTCGCTACGGCAATGTCTTCGTGTATCACAATAGTGCGCCCTCTTATTATGGCGTTAGGGGGTTCCGTGGCTCGCTAAGGGTCTAAATTTGGACTTTTAATTTTAGCATTTCTTTGATTTTTGCTTTTGATTTTTACGAGGTTAAAAGATATTTTTTTCCCAAATTCTTATCATTAACTGAGTTCTAAAGATATTTCATGCATTTTTGATGTAATTTTACGATAAATTGCTCTTAATACAATTTCAAAAGCTTTATTCTCCATATTTTGGGGAATTCCTAAGTTCTCTAAAGTTTCTATAATCTTTCCCGGCTTTTTTATGTCAAATCCAATCGTATATTCATCAGTACCTGAATAGAGTTCGGTTATATCTTCGATGTAAATTTTAGGGACATTAAATTTAAATTCAATCTTATTCTTAAGAGAAACTTCTTCGGATTCATCTCTACTCTCTATTGGTTGTGATAAACTAAGATCCACAAGAATTTCTTCTTTAGATTTTCCTCGCAACTCTAACAATAAGAATGGATTATAATCTAGCACGCGAGCAAGATATAAAATTACAGCAGCAATATGTTTGCAGGGAATTGCTTTATCAGGACAAGAGCAAGTTGAATCTAATCCCTGAGTTGAATCTGGGAATAGGGAATATCCATTGTTTTCAAAGATAGTAACAATCTCTTGGGGTAGAGAGCCTTCTAATAATTCGATGATGTAATCTAGTCTCGTAGATAATTCTTTAACTATTTTTTCCCATGTTTCATCCGGAATAATTTCAAAATTTATTTTCACGCGGTAAGGTGTAGGAGCGTTACCTTGTACGGTTGCGAAGATTTGGCCAGTACTTATTGAGAAATTGTCAATACGCTCTTCATCTTTAGCATAATCAATTCCTCTCTGCATTCTGAAGGGACGCCCAATTTTTAGGTTTGAGATAATCCAATCTCTTCCCCAAGGTGTCTTAGCATAATTGATTAGATTTTTTTTAATTTGTTCAACTTCTTCGCGGGTTCTTTCTTTTTCATATTCCGTTTTTCTTTTAGGGACATCTTTTTTCTTGTTTCTCCTATTATCCATGAAATATTTTTTTCTTTCATCCATCTATTCAATCACCTAAATTTAACAAATTCCGTAATTTATCATCATTTAAGTCTGAAATCCAAGATTCTCCTGTAGAAGCTACAATCGCATCAGCCAATTCCCGCTTTTCTTCCAAAAGATTGTCGATTTTTTCTTCAATTGTTCCTTTTGTAATAAATTTATACACATTTACAATCGATTTTTGACCAATTCGATAAGCTCTATCTGTTGCTTGGTCTTCTACTGCGGGATTCCACCACCTATCTATATGTATAACTGTTGTTCCCTGAGTAAGGTTTAACCCCGTTCCACCGGCTCTTAACGATAAAATTAATATTGGAGGGCTTTCTAAATCGTTTGATTGAAACTGATCAATGATTTCCCTTCTTTTATTTTCTGGTACCCCTCCATGGAAGTAGAGAATCTCAAAGTTGTATTTCTGTTCAAGGACACTTTTTAGAATGTCTCCCATTTGCGTGAATTGAGTAAATATTAAAACTTTTTCTCCGTTCAGTAGAACCTCATCGGTCATTTCGATCAGTCGTTCTAGCTTTTGTGATTGAGATACGAATTCTTGCAAATTATTCTCTAATTCTAATGATTCCATATCAAGTTTCAGGTATTGAGAAGGATGATTACAAATCTGTTTTAGTTTTACTAATAGAGCTAGGACTATTCCCCTCTTTTTTCTTTTATCTGAAGACATATCGGCAATATCTTTCAGAGTGTTATCTACGAGTTCTCTGTATAATTTAACTTGCGTTTCGCTTAAATCGACGATAATTTTCATTTCGTTTTTATCAGGTAGATCTTTAATGACGGTCTTATCAGATTTTACGCGCCGTAAGATGAAAGGCGCAATGATTAACCTTAATTTCTCAATGGCATCTTGATTTTGAAAGCGTTCAATTGGGATGATATATCTGTTATGAAACTCCTTTCTCTTCCCTAGAAGACCAATATTTAAGAAATTAAAAAGTGACCATAATTCGAGCAAACGATTCTCAATTGGAGTGCCGCTTAGACAGATTTTGAATTGCCCTCTGAGCTTCTTTATAGCTTTAGACTGTTGTGAAGTATAATTTTTTATATTTTGGCTTTCATCAACGATGATTCCGCTAAAATTGATGGATTCCAATAAATCAATATCGTTTCTTAGCGTTCCATAAGATGTGAGGATAATTCTGTGTGGTTTAATAATTTCTGGTATGTCTGATGCGTCCTTAATCCGAGAAGGTCCGTAATGGAGCAATACGTCTAAATCGGGGGCAAACTTCTTTATTTCTCGATGCCAATTAAATAAAATTGAGGTTGGGCATACAACGATTACGCTTCCAGGCTTTTCAGGATAATTTTTCTTAAGATAGCATAGAAAGGCGATCACCTGAATAGTTTTACCAAGACCCATATCATCTGCTAAGCATAATCCAAAATTGAACTTTGTCATGTTGCCCATCCATGTGAGACCTTCTTGTTGATAATCTCTTAAAGTGCCGTTAAATGATGATGGGCATGGAATATCTTCAAAAGATTTTACTGACTGTAAATTACTGATAATATCGTTGAATTCTCCTTCGATAATCACATCGTATTCAGTACCATTTTCCCGTAATTGTATCTTCCCGAGCAAACCAACTTTAAGCACATCCATGTAGTTTTCAAACTCGGGGGTTTTTGATTGTTTAAAATCTGCTATTGATTGTGGATCTACTAAGATCCATTTTCCGTCCATGTTAATTAAAGATTCATCTAAATTGATTAAATCTTTAAATGCTTCATCCGAAATACTTTTTCCTTCGATTGTTGCTTCCCATTTGAAATCAAGCATTGAATGGACATCGAAGATTGAAGGCAAACTTTGGAAAACACCTTCTTTTGTTTTAATACTACTGTTTGAACGAATAATGAGTTTAGCTGATAACCTCTGTTTTCCATCTCTTCTGAAGACTTCCGGGAGAATAACGTTAAATCCACTTTGTATTAATAAATCTTTAGGGTATTTTAGAAAATCAATGACTTCAGATGAAGTAAGAGAAATTTCATCTTGAAGATTTTCTACTAAAGCTCTTTTTATGGGGGGGAAAACTTTTGAAGCTGTACCAATAGCTCTTAAAATTATCTCTAAAAATTCCCCTTTGCTATCAATGATCTTTAGCTTTTCTAGTTTCTTTTGGTTGTTTTCTTCCCATAGTTCGTGTAAAGGAATATTTTGTGCTCCATCTTGAAAAGAAACATAAAAAACTAACAGCCAATCGTTTTTTGGAGTTTTTGGATACTTTAACTCTAAGTTGAATACAAAACCATGCTTTAACGTAAATCCTCTCGCTGATTGAGTCCAATTTTTAATCAACGCTGGTAAAATAGTTTCATGGAATGATTGTATTTTAAAATTCGAATCCTTCGTAATAAGGGATTTAAGAAATTTATAATCCCAACCTGGCCTATAGTCTGAACTGTCCTCTTTTTTTAATTCTTTACTATAAAATTCGTTAAAAGTACGGAACTTCATTTTATTTAATGTTGATCGTATCAGATAATCTCCAATAGTATCTATAAAGAATGAAAATAAATAGGATGGGTGCCATAATCCATTAGTTTTGTATCCCCCATTAAATTGAATGAAATTTATGGGAATACAAAAAGCCGACCAAGAAGCTCTTTTCAATATTGTTTGAAGTCGATCTTTATCGTTTTGAGATTTTAGTAGTAAATTCCACTTGCCATTATACCCTTTATTGTTTTTAGTTTCCAAGCTAGGAATGAACTGCCCTTTGTTCAATAGTTCGAACACTAATTTTGTTAGAAAAGACCAAGTCTTAATTGAATTGCTGTAATGCTTTATCCCACGATCGACATTATCTACAATTTCCATTTGAAAAAGTAACTTAACAGCAGGACCAATAGGTATGATCTTTGCTATGCACAATGATATTTCATAGAAATTTAACGAAATCTTCTCTTGAGAATTATCTGCTATTTCCAAGGGAGGAAATGCCAAGTTTATATTGCAGCTAATAAGCTTGTTAACAGGTATCCTTGGAAAGATTTCAGTTATGTGCTTCGAAAGAATGTCTTCTGAGTTATTTGAAGGAATCCATAAAACAAAAAAATTAGAATCTTTAGGCAAATCTGGTCCTTCGGAACTTAATTTGAATCCACTTAAGGGCTCATTCCAATAGGAAGAGGGGATAAAACTCAATTCTAGCTTACTACCAAATTTCATGTATTAAAAGAGCTCCAAATCTCATTTGTCTAATGTTACATTAAATCTATTACTACTAAATAAGTTATTTTGTATTATATAAATAAAACTGATGTAATAAACAAAAAGTTATTGAAATAATGAAAAATCATTGAAACCGAAGCTCTGTTTGTTGTAAAATAAGTTAAAAAAGGTAGGATTCGTAGAAATAGAATAAAAACAAGACTTAAATATAAGAGAACGCTAGATTACCAATGAAATGTCTATTGGTTTTGCTTTCATATCATCACAAAAATACCGAGAAAATCGCTAAGGTCTTCGCAAAAGTGCTTGATGCACAAATAAAAGCGCCACAGCAAATAAATCCTGAAGAGCTTCAAGAGTATGGTCTAGTAGGATTTGGCTCGGGGATATATGGTGCAAAACACCATGAAGATTTGCTAGACCTTGCCGATAAACTATCACCAGTCACCAACAAGAAAGCATTCATTTTCTCAACTAGTGCAATAATGGGAAAAGACAAAGTTGCTGAAGATCACTCAATGCTTAGGGAAAAACTGCAATCGAAAGGTTACACGATTGTTGACGAATTTGCTTGTAAAGGTTTTAACACTAATAGTTTCCTGAAATATTTCGGGGGAATGAATAAGGGTAGACCTAACGCTGAAGACCTCAAACATGCGGAGGAGTTTGGTCAGAACCTGAAGCAGAACCTATAAAAGAAGTTAAACTTGAATATATGAATTCTTATTATTTTCCTTTGATATTTTTGGGATATATGGGAGCAAATAAATTACCTATTTTTTACAATTATTTTTTCTTTTCTTCATTAATCAATTAAAAAATTTGATAATTATTAGAAAGGTAAATTCAGCGTCTGATTTCAATGAAAATTTAGTGAAAGTTACAATATTGAACTTCTGTCAATTTATTAAAAATGAGGAATTTGAACCTACTTGCTATCTGTCCTTAATTATCTGAACTTTTGATAAATGAGAAAGTAAAAACTTTTTTATAGAATTGAAGAATTTTCAGGAATTTTACTGCATTTTTTACCAAGTTCTATTTAATAAAAAAGGGAAAGAATTTTTTAACAAAAATAACAAAACTTAAAATAGTCACTATTTTTTGAATACTATGAAGTTTGGTTATTGTGTAAGAAATCCTTCTTCTCGTACATATTCTGAAATTAGAGACTTAACATTAAGAATTGAAAACTTAGATTTTGATTCTATTCATGTTACCGACCATTTACTAGGTTTTGATGAAACTCAAGAAAAAAAAGAAACGTTTTTAGAGGTTATGACGCTATTGGGAGCCTTAGCAGTAGAAACAAATAATATAAAATTAGGGCAAATTGTATTGTGTAACTCTTTTCGTAATCCCGCTTATTTAGCAAAAATGATATTGACTTTGGATCACATTTCTAATGGTCGAGTTTTAATGTGGTTAGGAGCAGGTTGGTATGAGGAAGAATATAAGGCATATGGTTACCTTTTTCATTCTCCTAAAAGAAGAGTTGATGAGTTTGAGGAATCATTGATTATCTATAAGAAGATATTTACGGAAGATGAAACAAACTTTGATGGAAGATTTTGGAAACTTGAAAAACATCGGAACTTTCCTAAGTCAATCCAGAAACCTTACCCACAACTAGTTATAGGGACAAATGGTAAGAGGATGATTGATATTGCATGCCGAGAAGCTGATGGAATAAATCTAGCTTCATTTGAACTTTCGCAACAGAAAAAGAGAATGGAGAATATTTCACTAGTTAAAGAAAAAGTAAGAAAATACAACCGCGATCCTTCTGAGTTTGAGATCTCTCTTTTCACAAATTTTACAATAGTAAGCAGTCAAGAAACAGTTGAAAGGATAAGAAAAGAAAGGAATATCTTAAAATCTGATATGAAATATCTATTCATAGGAACTCCTGAAGAGATTAAAGAAAAAATAAAAGAAGCTGAAAATTTAGGTATCAATAAAATGGTTATAGTAATAGAAAGTCCTGACATTGAGGATCCTATTCACATTTTTAGCAGAGAAATAATGTGATAAACTTTAATCTGATGTTAATAAGACTGATTTTAAATCTTTTAAAGCTCGATTTTTACATATTTTTCATGAAGGGTAAATTCAGCGTCTGATTTCAATGAAAATACTATTAAAAAAACATTTGTTAAGTTTTTAAAACATTTTTTTCAAACATTTCTTTATCAATCTCTACACCTAACCCAGGTTTCTCTAAGGCTTTCACTTTTCCATTCTTAATCCTTATTGGTTCCTCAAATAATTGGAATTCCTCTGGATAAAAAGGAAACTCACACCATTCACATCGTGAAGCCATGATAAAGTGCAAATTAGCCGCTAAAATATGTCCAAATCCAAAAATGTGGGGTATACATTGAACTCCTTTTACTTCTGCCATAGCATCGATCTTTTTCAATTGTAAAAATCCACCGCATCTGGTAACGTCTGGTTGTATTATATCAAAACAATCTCGCGAGAGAATGTCTTCAAATCGAAAAATACCCATATCATTTTCACCACCAGCTAT
>Ga0114922_10000580_pt1 | contig 35125 bp, 32 predicted proteins | sample AartaG_FD_100975 | JGI IMG/M metagenome (GOLD analysis project Ga0114922, IMG submission 100975) | Deep subsurface microbial communities from Aarhus Bay to uncover new lineages of life (NeLLi) - Aarhus_00045 metaG | ecosystem: Environmental > Aquatic > Marine > Oceanic > Sediment | place... | reverse complement strand
TCTCTCTCGGCACGAGTTCCGGCGGCCGGTCAACAGAAGCGATCGCCGGGCCGGATGTCGTGCCCGTGGATGAAGTCGCCCGCGTCCATGGCGCGGCTGCCGGCGGGCCTCAGCCGCCTTATGATGACCGAGCCCTGGCCGGCGCGCACCGTTATGCCTTGCCCGTCGTCGACGCGGACGACGGTTCCCGGCTCCCATCGGTCGGCCTCTTCGGTTGCGTCGGGACCGGTTCGCACCTCGATTAACGTGAGGCGTTGCGTCCGGTCCTGCGTGCGGAGGTCACAATAGGCACCGGGCCACGGCGTCAGCCCGCGCACCAGGTTCCGTATCCGGTCGGCGGGAAGCGACCAGTCCACCCGGCCGTCCTTCTTGCTCAGCTTCGGCGCGAAAGGGGCCGGCTCGCCAGACTGCGGCTGGCCCGGGATGTCCTCCCCGGCGTCGAGGCGACCGACGACGTCCGCCACAGCCTGCGCTCCGACCTCGGCCAGCCGGTCGGCCAGTTCGCCGGCCGTCTCGTGCTCCCCGATCGTGACTTCCCGTTGATCCAGTATCGGCCCGGCGTCCATCTTGGGCATCATCCATATGACGCTGACGCCCGTCGTCTCCTCGCCGTTGATGATGGCCCAGTTGATGGGCGCAGCGCCCCGGTACCGGGGTAGGAGCGACGCGTGCAGGTTGATGAATCCGCGCTCCGTTGTCGCCAGCACCTCGGGCCGGACTATCTCTCCGTAGGCGACGACCACCGCCAGCTCGGCTTGTCGCGCCTCAAGCTCCGCCACGGCCTCGGGGGCGTTGACGCTCGGTGGCTGGCGAACGTCCAGGCCGAGCCCGAGGGCCGCTTCCTTGACGGCCGTCGGCGTGGGCTTGCCGCTCCGTCCCCTGCGCTTATCGGGGCGCGTTATGACCGACTTGATCGAATGCCCGGCGGCGTGCAGCGCGTCGAGGGTCGGCACGGCGAAGGGCGGGGTTCCGAAGAAGAGCAGTTCCATGACGAATCGTCCCGATCGAGGGCCGCCGGCTCTCGCGCGCCTCAGCCTTGCCCTGTGGCCGACGCCTCGCGCTCCAGTTCCTTCAGGCGCGCCCGCAGGGGTATGAGGCCCGTCGGCGGGACCTTGTCGATGATGAGCACGCCGTTCAGGTGATCCAATTCGTGTTGCCAGGCACAACTGGCCAGATCCTCCGCCTCCATTTCCACGCGCTCCCCCGTCAGCGTGTACGCAACAACGGCGACCTTTGCAGACCGGGGGACCTTCAGGCGTATGCCCGGCAGGCTCAAGCAGCCCTCCTCCTCCTCCATGTAGCCTTCGCGGTGGGTGATGCGCGGATTGACGAAGATGCGTTTGCCTGCCCTGGTGCCGTCGGCGTCGACCGTGACGATCCTGCTGGTCCAACCGACCTGGGGCGCGGCCAGGCCCAGACCCTCGACCGCGTACATGAAGTCGAGCATCTCCTCCGCCCGCCTGACGAATTCGTCGTCCACCTCGCGGACCGCGCGACAACTGCGCCTCAGAACTCGGTCGGGGTAGTACTTAAGCTCCAACCCGGTCTCCTCCAACCGGACCCACGATGGATGCCCCACGGAACACTATAGACTAGCAGAAACGCGCCTGCCGGGAAAGCAAACGGCGCCCCGCAGACGGCCGCCGCCGGACTCACGATGCATCGCATACCGCACGCAAGACGTCCCTTACGTAGTCCTCGTCGACGGGCGTGGGATTCGCTTTTCCGGAGCCGCTGCTGACCGCGTAGTCGATGATGCGCCCCTCCCAGTCCGCGTCCGGATAGGGGCCGAGCGAACGCGGCAGGTCCAGCTCGCCGAGCAGGCCGCGAAGCACGTCGAGCGGATCTCCGCCCATTGCCTCGCGCAGCCGTTCGTGCTTCTCGGGCACCGTCCGCTCGTTCGTCTCCAGCACGGGCGGCATCAGCACGGCGCACACGACGCCGTGGGGCAGACCGTAACAGAGCCCGACGGGATGGGCCAGGCCGTGCACGGCGCCGAGCCGCGCGCTGCCCAGCGCCAGACCGGCCATGTAGCTGGCTTCCGACATGGCGGAGCGCGCCGCAATGTCCTGCCCGTCATGGAAGGCCGCCGGCAGGTTACTGACGGCGAGCCGCACGGCGCCGAGCGACAGTGCCTCGGTGGTCGCGATGGCGTGCACGGAGAAGAAGGACTCGATGGCCTGCACCAGGGCGTCCATGCCCGAGGCTGCCGTCACGCTCGGCGGGCAGGTCAGCGTCAGCTCCGGGTCCGTAATGGAGACCGTGGGCATGACACCGTCGTGGCGGATGCTCTTCTTGACGTGCGTCTCGGGATCGGTGATGACGCCGTTGCGCGTGACCTCGGCGCCGGTGCCGGCGGTGGTGGCGATCGCAATGTGGGGCAACCCGCGCCGCGCTATCTCGCGCCCCCGATGGAACTGGGCGGCGGGAGCTTCCTCGCGGGCCAGCGCAGCGGCCACCTTGCCCACGTCCATCACACTGCCGCCGCCGGCCTCCACCAAAATGTCGCAGCCGCCCTCCCGCGCTCGCTCGCGAACGGCATCCACGGTGGCCAGGTCCGGTTCCGGCGGCACCTCCTCGAAGAGCTCGACCTCCAGGCTGCCGGCCTGAAGCAGGGAGATCAACCGTTCGGTAATCCCGGCCTCCCGCAACGCTTTCCGGCCGGTCACCAGCAGGGCCCGCGAGCCGCGTGCGGCTGCCTCGGGCTCAAGTGCGTTGACCGTGCCGCGGCCGACGTGCGAGACTCCCGGGAAGTTGAGCTGCAGAGATTCTCCCATGCGTCGGCCCTCCGTGTGTTTGCCTGGCGCCCGCCTGGGGGGAAGGTTTCGGCGCGCCTAGCCCGCGATCTCCTCTGCCCCGGCGGGGGACGCCGCGTCGATGTCTTCGGGCACGGGTACCACGTCGAGCTTCACGCCGGCCTGAAGCAGCATGTCGCGCGCGAGCGGGTCGGGGTATTCGACGGCCGCCACCACGCGCACGATGCCCGTGTTGATGATCATCTTGGAGCACAGGCTGCACGGCACGTGCGTGCTATAGAGCGTGGCGCCGTCCATGCGGATGCCGTGCCGGGCGCCCTGGAGCAGGGCGTTCATCTCCGCGTGCAGGCCCCGGCACAGCTCGTGCCTCTGCCCGCTGGGGACGTGCAGTTTCTCCCGCAGGCAGCCGGTCTCGGAGCAATGGGGCAGGCCGCTCGGCGCGCCGTTATAGCCCGTCGCGAGGATCCGCTTGTCCAGCACGACGACGGCGCCGATGCTGCGCCTCAGGCACGTGGCGCGCTTGGCGACCTCATGCGCGATGCGCATGAAGTACTCGTCCCAGCTCGGCCGCTCGTCCCTTCCTCCCATCGTTGCCTGCTCCTCCCGATCCGTTAGATATGCCAAAGCGCGCGTCTTCTCAAGCGAAACGCCTGGCCGCACCGGCGCCCCGACCTCAGCGCTCTTCGCCGAGCAGGGCCGCGATCTTGCTCGCATCCGGCTCACGAATCACGCCCAGCTCCGTGATGATGGCCGTGATGTTGGCGGCCGGCGTGACGTCGAACGCCGGATTGTACACCTCGATGTCGTCGGGGGCGATCACGCGGTTGCCCCACCGCGTGATCTCCTCCGGGTCGCGCTGCTCGATGGGTATCCGGCTGCCGTCGGCGAGGGAAAGGTCGAACGTGGAGGCAGGCGCCGCGACGTAGAACGGGACCGCGTGCTCGCGCGCAAGGACGCTGAGCCCGTACGTGCCGATCTTGTTGGCCGTGTCCCCGTTTGCGGCGATGCGGTCCGCGCCGACGATGACGGCGTCCACCGCTCCCTTGCTCATCACGTGGGCGGCCGTGCTGTCGCAGATGAGGGTGACCGGGATGTCGGCCCGGCGCAGTTCCCACGTCGTCAGGCGGGCGCCCTGCAGCAGCGGCCGCGTCTCGTCTGCGTAGGCCGAGACCCGTTTGCCCTGTTCCTTCGCGGCGAACAGGACGGCCAGCGCCGTTCCGTAGTCCGCCGTGGCCAGTCCCCCCGCGTTGCAGTGCGTGAGCACGCAGTCGCCGTCGCTCAGCAGTTCAGCCCCGTTGGCGCCGATGCGCCGGCAGACGTCCCTGTCTTCCTCCAGGATGGCCAGTGTCTCCTGGAGCAGCCGCTCCTTCAGCTCCGGCAACGGAAGCCCGGCGTCTTGCTGCGCGACTTCCGCCATCCGCCCCAGGGCCCAGAACAGGTTGACGGCCGTCGGCCGGCTGCTCTCGAGGTAGTCTCTGACGGCGCGCAGCTCGCCCAGGAACTCCTCGAGGTCAGCGGCCACGGAATTGCGCACGCCGAGCACCAGGCCCATCGCGCCCGCAATCCCGATCGCCGGGGCGCCGCGGACCCTCAGCGACTTGATCGCCTCCCAGACCTGGCGCGTGTTGTGGCAGCGAATGTAGGTGAACTCCCGGGGCAGCCGCGTCTGGTCAACTAGCTCGACGTGGCCCCGAAGTCCTCCCACCCAGCGAATGGTCTCGACCGCCACCGGACCCTCCTAATCGTCGTCGTGGTCGTGAAGGTCCTCGTCCTCGTCGTCGCCCTCATCCTGCTCGGGAGCAGGAGGACGAGAACGAGGACGACGACGAGTCCCCGGTCCTTACGCCCCGAGTTTATCCAGCAGGCCGCCGTTCGCCAGCATGAGCGGCAGCAGGTTCTTGGCCAGGAAGATGCCCAGACTGCCGCAGTTGCACTCCTGTTCGGTAAAGTGCGGCCGTCCGTCCGCGCCGCACCGCGGCGAATGCAAAAGCAGCGGCACGGGGTGCCAACTATGCAGCTTCATCGGGCAGGGGGTGGAGTGGTCGCCCGTGACGACCAGCACGTCGGGCTCATTCTCCAGCACCATGCCGAGCGCGCGGTCGAGTGTCTCTATCGCCTGCACCTTGCGCTCATGCGCGCCGTCTTCGCCGGCCTCATCAGTGGGCTTGTAGTGGATGAAGAAGTAGTCGTAGCCGTCCACGTTGTCAAGGTAGGTTTGGAACTCCTCCTCTACGGACTGGCCCGTCTCGAGCAGTTTCATTCCCACCAGTTGGGCCAGGCCGCGGTACATCGGGTAGGTGGCGATCGCCGCGCAGCGCAGGCCGTAACGGTCCGGCAGACCGGGGATGTCGGGCGGGCCAGAGACGCCGCGCGTCAGGATGGCATTGATCGGTTCGCCGCCTGCCAGGACTTCCCCCGCTTTCTTGACGAACCTGTTGACGATGTCGGCGGTCTTGCGGGCCTCCGGCAGTTCGGCCTCCGCCTGGTGGACGGGTTCGCCGTTCTCGTGCGGGTCAGTATCCGTAACGCCGCCGGCCAAGCCGGGCCCGCGGAATATGATGCCGAAGCGGTGGCCCTTGCCGGGCTCGATGATGAGCTCCACGTCGTCGATCTTCGGGATCGCTGTCTGCAGCAGTCTGGCCTTCTCGGCCGCGACCTCCGTCGCCGGGCGGCCGGCGCGCCGGTCGACTACCTTCCCGTCCTTGACCGTGCAGAAGTTGGCCCTGGCCGCCACGTCGGCCGGGCGCAATTCCATTCCCATGCCGACGACCTCGAGCACGCCGCGGCCTATCTCGACTTCACGCGGGTCGTAGCCGAACAGGCCCAGATGCGCCGGTCCGCTGCCGGGCGTGATGCCGTAGTCGACGGGGATGATGCGGCCGAGAGCGCTCCGGGATGCGAGTTCGTCGAGGTTCGGGCAGTCGGCCTCTTCGAGCGGCGTCTTGTAGTCGTTGTCCGGGTGTCGAATGTCGCCCAGGCCGTCCAGCACCAGAAGGACCAGCTTCACCTTTCCCTCTGCGATCTCGTTCCGTTTGACCAGCTCTTCAGACAGCGTCAGAGCGTCCTTCATCGGGACCTCCGTGTAGCGGGGGAGCGCAAGTCGTGCTTCCGCCAATATAGTTCGGCCGTCGCGCCTTGTCAAAGATGCGGGCGTTGGGCCGATTTGACACTGCCGGTACCGTCCGCTCTACTTCCTGGCGCCCGTTGGGGTGCGTGCGTTGAAAGGATTGCGATCGATCGGTTGGGAGGTGCGGCGATGGGCAGTCTGCTGTTAGCAGTTCTCGCTTTGGCATTGGCCTTCTGTGCCTTCCAGGCAGGTGCTTCCGATGGCCGAAGCGTTGTCCGCCCGGCGGACACCCGCGAGGCGCTGGTGAACCCCGGAATGGGCTGGGTGTTTCACTACTACGACAACTCGCTGACGAACTACGGCTCCCGCCTGGCGCGGTCGGACACGCTGGATGACTTCCCGGGCCTCAGCGTCATCTACCTCCGACTGGCGTGGGCCTATCTGGAGCCCGAGGAGGGCCGCTTCAACTGGTCCGTCGTGGACACGCCGACCCAGAGATGGCTGCGCGCGGGGAAGCGGATCGCGTTCCGCTTCACGTGCTCTGAATCCAATCTCCGCCACGCCACACCGGCATGGGTCAGGGAAGCCGGCGCGAAGGGCCACTACTTCCGCCGGGGGAAGCTCGCCGAGCAGAGCGATCCGAAAGCCTGCTGGGAGCCCGACTTCGACGATCCCGTCTTTCTGGAGAAGCTCGATCGCTTCCTGGCCGCTGCTGCGGCCAGGTACGACGGCAGCCCGGACGTGGCCTTCATTGACGTGGGGTCCATGGGCGTGTGGGGCGAGGGGCACACCGTCGCGAGCACAGGGATCCCGTACGGCGAGGAGACGGCACGAAAGCACATCGACCTGCACCGCAAGCACTTCCGGCGCACCTTGCTCGTGCTGAACGACGACCTGCCGTCCGGCCCACCGCGCAGCCCGTACCAGAGCTCCCATCAGGACGGCGAGAAGGGCATCGTCCTCCACGCCCGGGACTGCGGCCTGACGCTTCGCGACGACAGCATCCTGGTCCAGCCGGACGGGAAGGCCTACCTTAGCGCGTGGATGGCGCCTTACTTCTGGCAGGACCGGCCCGTCATCCTGGAGTCCGAGCACTACGGCCCGTCCCGCGACAAGGGCTGCTGGCAGGACGGCACCAAGTACCTTCAGGCGGTCGAGGACTACCGCGCCAGCTACGCTTCCATCCACTGGTGGCCGCGCCAGTTCCTGGCCGAGAACGAAGAGCTTGTGCAGCGCATCAACCTGCGCCTCGGATACCGGCTTCAGCTCGTCGAGGCGTCCTGGCCCATGGAAGTCCGCGCGGGATCGGGTCTGGGCTTCGAGACGCGGTGGCGCAACGCCGGCGTGGCGCCATGTCTGCCAGGGGGCTATCCTGCGATCACGCTTAAGGACGAGGGGGGCGGCATCGCAGCCGTCTGGGTGGACGAAGGCTTCGACGTGCGGGAGCTCCCGGTCGGCCCGCCGGGCGAGGCCGAGGTCCGCGCCCGGCATGTGGAGTTCGCGCCGCCGCAGAACCTGGCGCCCGGCGCCTATGAGGTCTACCTGTCCGTCGGCACGCGAACGGGCGCCCCTCGGATCGCTCTCCCCCTGGCGGACGGGGACGGTGAGAGCCGCTACCGCCTGGGGCTTCTGCAGGTCTTCGGCGACTAAGCGGCCTGGCCCCCTGGCCGGGCTCGGGACAAGCCCGCTGCCACGCTTGCGCCGGGCCGGGGATTCTGGTGTCATGGCGCCGCGCGCCGGGGCCAATGACGAACCGTCAGCCACCTGCACCGCAATGGGGAGAGTCAGCCGTGCTGATGATGCCCGCGAAGACGATCTACGTTGCCCCGGAGGTCCAGGATCTGCCGAACTGCCTCCGGCGCTTCGAGCGCATGAGGCCCTTCGTCCAGTGCGACGACGTGCGCGAGCTGGACGAGGACGCCCGCCGGGAGGTGGACGCGATCGGCCAGCGCCGCCACGGCAAGGACGACTTCGGGGACGACGCCGTCTTCGTCTTCACCGCCTGGGAGCCTGACTGGGAGGGGCGCTACTTCAACTTCCGCGCCGGCCGCGCCAAGCTCGCGCGCGAAGCCATCGTCTGCCAGGACGCGCTCGAACTGAACCCGATCTTCGGCTGCCCGTTCCGGTGCGCCTACTGCGGTTTCGGCCGCGTGGTCCGCGTGATGCTCGACGTCGAGCAGTTCATGGACCGCCTGCCGGGCCTGTTCGAGCAGGACCCCGACCAGCAGCTCTACAAGTTCTCGAACATGACGGACCTGCCGCCGTTCGAGCCCGAATACGACGCCGTCCTGCCCATGGTGCGGCTCTTTGCGCGGGAGGAGTCGCGCTACCTGATGCTGTTCACCAAGAGCAAGGACGTCGACTTTCTGCTGGACGCGGAGCACGGCGGCCACACCATCGTCAGTTGGAGCCTGTCCGGCCGGACCGTGAGCCGAGACGTGGACAGGGGCACCGCCACGATGGAGGAGCGCATTGAGGCCATGCGGCGTTGCCAGGAGGCCGGCTACCATGTGCGCGCGCGCATCAGCCCGATCGTCCCCGTCGTGAACTGGCGGGACGAGTACCGCGAGATGTTCGAGTGCCTCTTCGCGCAGGTCCGCCCCGACGTCGTGACGCTGGAGATGCTCGGGTGGTTCGACTTCGAGGACCTGCCTCAGATCATCTCGCAGGAGAGGCTGGACCCGGAATGTTATCGCGCGGCCGAGGGGGCTGCGGACGACATGCGGGGCAAGCGCAAGAGCCCGTTCCCTTTCGAGGTCCGACGCCAGGTCTACGAGTTCTGCATCGAGCAGGTCGAGAAGCTGGGCGGGCTTGCGCGTGCGAGCATATGCCACGGTACGCCGCGGATGTGGGAGGAGCTGGGCCCCCGGCTCGGCATGACGCCCGAGAACTTCGTCTGCAACTGCGGCCCGACCAGCACCGAATTGAACCCGCTGATGACGGCAGCACCCGCCCGAGCCCGTTCCGCCGGAGGAGATGATGCTTCAGTTCGATGAGACCTACGACGTCCTGGTGGCGGGGGCCGGTGTGGCCGGCGTCGCCGCCGCAGTGGCGGCCGCGCGATCCGGTCAGCGCACCGCCCTGGTCGAGAAAACGATCCTGGTCGGCGGGCTGGCCACGGCCGGCTTGATCTTCGCCTACACCCCGCTCTGCGACGGGCGCGGCCACCAGGTGACCTACGGCATCTCGGAAGAGCTGCTGCACCTGGCGATCAAGCACGGACCGGGCGGCGTGCCGGCCGACTGGCGGGCCGCCGGCGGCTCCCGCTATAGGACGGCGTTCTCCCCCGCCTCGTTCGTGCTGGCCATGGACGAGATGCTGCTCGAGGCCGGCGTTGACGTGTGGCTGGACACGCTGGTCTGCCTTCCCGTTATGGAAGGGGATCGGGTCGCGGGCGTGGAGGTCGAGAACAAGAGCGGCCGAGGCGTCCTCGGCGCGGGGTGTCTGGTGGACGCGACGGGCGATGCGGACGTGGCCTTCCGCGCCGGAGCCCCGTGCGAAGAGGCCGACAACTGGCTCTCCCTCTGGGGGCTGGAGGCGTCGCTCGAAGCGGCGCAGAAAGCCGTCGAACAGGGCAGCGGCGGCCCGCTCCTGCGCGGCGTCTACGTCGGCGCCAGCAACACCGGCACGGGCCATCCGCCCGGCATGAGGAAGTTCTCCGGCACGGACGGCAAGGACGTGACGCAGTTCGTCCTGGAAGGGCGCCGGCTGCTGCGCGAGCATTACGAGGCGAAGCGGAGCGAGGGCGTCAGCCGCCATGACCTCTTCCCCCTGGCCTTGCCTGCGATGGCGCCGTTCCGCACGACGCGCCGCATCGTCGGCCGGGCCACACTGGCCGACGGCATGGCGGGGCGGCACTTCGACGATTCGGTCGGCCTGGTGGCGGACTGGTGGAGGCGCGGCGAAGTGTGGGAGATCCCGTACGGCACGCTCGTCCCGCAGGAGGTGACGGGCCTGCTGGCTGCAGGGCGCTGCATCTCGTCGGCCGGCTACGCCTGGGAGATGACGCGCGTGATCCACGCGGCCGCGCACATCGGCGAGATAGCCGGCGTTGCGGCGGCCCTATCGGTGCAGCTCGGCACGACGCCGGATGCATTGGACGTGGCCGACATTCGCAAGGAGCTCGAAAGCCGCGGCGTCACCTTCGACGTGCGCGCCGTGCCCGGCGCAGGCGGGTAGCGATTTCCGACGGGCGTGAGGGGATGCTTTCTTATGGGGGTAGTGCGATGAAGCGCGGGCATATCGTGGCGGTGCTGGTGGTGTGCCTTGTCGTTGACCTGGAGGAGGTGCTGGAGCCGGGCGGGTGACGCGCCGTCCGGCGCCGCGCGTGACTGGGCGGAGACACTGCTGAGAGCCCTGGCATCGGGAGGAAACACAGTGAGTGACAGAAAGGTGAAGATCGCCCTGATCGGGGCCGGCAGCGGTAGCTTCGGCCCCGGGACCGTGCGCGACGTGCTGCTGAGCGAGCCGCTCCGCGAATGCAAGCTCGAACTGGCCCTCATGGACATCGTCCCGGAGCACCTGGACGACTCGGCCGGCTACGCGCGCTGGGCCAAGGAGCAGCTCGACCACGACGCGTCCATCACCGCTACCACCGACCTGCGGGAGGCGCTGGACGGCGCCGACTTTGCCGTCGCCGCTATCGAGGTGGACCGCTACCTCTACTGGTCGCAGGACTTCCACGTCCCGCGCAAGCACGGCTTCCGCCGGGTCTTCGGTGAGAACGGCGGGCCGGGCGGCATCTTCCACGCACTGCGCAACATGGGCCCGATGGTCGAGATCGCGCGCACCATGGAGGAGCTCTGTCCGCAGGCGATGCTGCTGAACTTCACCAACCCCGAGCACAAGCTGTGCGAGGCCGTCACGCGCCTGACTTCCATCCAGGCCGTCGGGCTCTGCCACGGCTACTTCATGGGCCTGCACCAGATTGCCGGGCTGCTCGGGATGGACGCGGGCGACCTGGACTGCGTCGCCTGCGGCATCAATCACTTTACCTGGTTCCAGCAGGTGCGGGACAGGCGCACCGGCGAGGACCTCTACCCGCGCCTGCGCCAGGCCGAGTGCGGGGGCGACTGGCTGGCCGATTGGCACGAGATGGCGCTGGCCCGCGTCCTGTTCCGCCGGTTCGGGCTCTGGCCGTCGCCCGCGCCGAACCACTACGGCGAGTATATCCGCTGGGCCGACGAGTTCGTCGCGAGCGAACTGCAGTACTTCTACGATCCGGCCGACGGCCACCCCTGGGAGACGGGCGAGATTCCCGAGTTCGTCTACTCGCTCACGGGTAACCCGCACGAGCGGCCATGGCGGCCCGAAGAGGGCGGGGGACGCGATCCGAGAGAGGCGCCGCTCGAACCGTCCGCCGAGCTGGCCGCGCCCATCATGGAGAGCCTGGCGTGCGGCGTCGCTCACGACCTGCCGGCCGTCAACGTGCCGAACCGGGGCGCGATCCCCAACCTGCCGGACGACATGGTGGTGGAAGTGCCGGCGGTCGCTGACGCGGACGGCCTGTGCGCGTGCCAGTGCGAGCCGCTGCCGGAGGCCATCGCGGCACTGCTGCGCATCCAGGGCAGCATCCACGAGCTGATCGTGGCGGCCTTCGCCGAGCGCTCGAAGGCCGAGCTGATCCAGGCGGTGCTCTTGGACCCGACTGTGGACGGCTACCGGCGCGCCGTCGAGATGGTGGACGAGATGCTGCGCCTCCAATCCGGCATCCTCCCGCCGCTGGAGTAGGCCGGCAGCACCGTGACCTGTGTGTAGTGGCGTAGGGGCACGGCGTGCCGTGCCCGAGGAGCTTCCCGGTGTGCCATAATCGCCGTGGCACAGTCCTGACGGTATCGGCGTACGACACCGTTTGTCTGTGGTCTGGATGTTTGGCCCTGGGGGGGTAGCCAGGGCCGCTGCGCAAGCGTGGCAGGAGGGGCTCGAAATGGGCAGGGGAAAGGTTCGCGGCGTACTTGGTGTCGTAGCCTTCGGCTTGGTGCTCAGCGTGCTGCCTGGGGGCAGCACGGACTGGAAGGAACCGCTGGAGCAGGCGGCGGCCGGGGCTGACCGTCTGGTGGTCGATCTGAATGTGACCGAGCGTGAAGAGCCTCGACCTGTTTTCGAGATCACAGGTGCGGAGAAGGTCGAGGAGTTCCTGGACCTCATAGAGATCGACATCTCGGAGAGTGGATCCCATTGCATGTGCTACGGCGAGTTCCTGTTCCGACTCCATAGAGGCGAGGAGTTGCTGGTCAGGCTGAGCTATCACCACGGCATCAGGCTGCGATGGCGAGGCGGCCAATGGCGAGGCGACGCTCAGTTGACGGCGAAGTCGCAGGAAGCGCTGCCGTTGTGGTTTGAGGAGCAGGGCTATCCCGCACTTCAGAAGATGCGCGAGGCCGACCTGGCGCGCAAGGAGAAGGAGCGGCGGGAGGACGAGCTGTTCGCCAGTTTCTTCCCAGAGGAGCTCAAAGAGACCCTCGTGTACGTCCCGCCCATGTCATTTGAGGAGGACGAAGTCTACAACCCGCGCATGGGCCGAAAGATCGCCAAGGCCATGCCGGACAAGCAGCAATTGGCCATGGCCGTCTGTCGAGCGATGGGCGTAAGCAGCGACGGATGGAGCGGCACGGGGCCGAAAGAACGCCGGGTTCTGGCTGCTCTGGAGACGGTCAGCGACCAGGACTTCTTCGCTGCTCTGCAGCAACTGAAGGAGGACCGGACCGGTTTGCTCGGCGCGGCCAAGCTCGTCTTCTATTCGCAATACTTGCCCAGAATCCCGGAGGCCCAACGGGACAAGTGGCTGGCCCGGCTGGCGGGAGTGGCCATCACGGACGGCCCGGTCGAACCGTGGTGTGAGCTCATCTTCTTCCTGAACGATTCCAGGGGTGAAGAGGTCCGTGAGTTCCTGCGCAACGTGGTCAGGGGGAAAGTCGGCAAGGAGGGTCATGAGGACAATCCTTATTCCCAGGAGCCCGGCGTCCGCGCGACCGCCGCCATGGTCCTGGGGCTGCAGGGAGACGAGAGCATCCGGAGCGTGGTCACGGGACTGCTGGAAACCGCCACCTGGCCGCCGGATGTGGCCGCGCTGGAGATCTGCCTCATTGCGCTCGGTGATCCCACTTACATCAAGCGGGAGCACTTCCAGGTGGACTGCGTGGAAACCGGCGTGGCCGCCGCGCGGGCCATCGAACGGTTCAAAGGCGCCTACGGGCTCGACGTCTTGCTCGAAGCGCCCGACATCCATCCATTCGGCCCGTGGAGCGACGCGGGCGGCGAGGCCGTCGAAGCTTTCGAGAGAATCACCGGCTGGCATTACCGGCAGCCGCCGCGGACGCGCTACGGGGCCGAAGATCACATCAGCGCCGCGCGCGCCTGGTGGAAGGTCAACGGCGAGGAGTTCGTGAAGAAACGGCGCGCGGCGTGGGAGGCCGGCCAGCAAGGACAGAACGCCTCCGGCAGCGCGCAGCCATAAGCATTGGCCGTGTCGATCGAGGGGAGGGAGGCATGTCTCCGAGAAAGCCATACCCCTGGGAAGGCTGGGCGGTCGGGGCCGTGGCGCTGCGCTTTTTGATGTCCGCGTTCTTCGGCGTGATCGTTTCGGTCTGCATCCTCGTGATCCTGATGCGCAGGCCCTGGCGTCTCTCCCGCGTAGTGTTGGGCGTGCTCGCCGCGCTCCCAATCGTATGGGGCGTCGTGGGCATATTCTTCTTCGAGGAGGCGACCAGCATCTTCAAGGACGAATGAGGCGTTGGCCCCCGCAGCGGCGAAACGGAGCTGGCGGACGCGGACAGGCCGTAGGGGCATCCGCCGTACGGCGTGCCGTGCCCGAGGAGCAGGAGCCCCTCGACAAGCTCGGGGCAAGCAGGAGTAGGAGCAAGAGTAAGGAGCAGGAGGTAGGGTGCCACATGGCGGATCGAGATGACGGCCGCTTCGTGTGTCCCCATTGCGGCGAGGAGGTGGCCGCCGGGGCGAAGGTCTGCCCGCACTGCGGCTCGGATGACCGCACCGGCTGGTCCGACGATGCCGACAAGTGGGCGGCCGACATCCCGGCCGGCTACTCCGAAGACGACGACTTCGACTACGAGGAGTTCATCCGGCGGGAGTTCCCGGACCGGCAAAGCCCCGCCCGTTGGCTGCGTCGCCTGCTGTTTGCCGTTCTCGTCGCCGTCCTCGTTCTCGTTCTCGTGCTCGCGCTGGCCCCCCGCTGAGGCCCTTCACTTGTTTTGCCGGGGGGCAGGGGGCAGAATGTCCGCGCCGTCCGATCTCGACTCACCAGGGAGTCACGGAGGACACGGAGGACGACGAACGGCTAACGTCACCAGGGGACAACGCATGGCGCGCCGTCCGGTTCGCGTCTTCTCCACCTGAGCCGATCCGAAGGATGTTTGAAGATGAAAGACAAGCTGCTTGACCTGTGCCAGAAGCTGCCGGCCGACTACGCCGAGGTGCGGATTCAGGAGTCGGTCTCCACGAACGTCGCCTACGCCGGCAAGGAACTCGAAGACATCGGCGAGCGCACCGGCCGCGGCGGCTGCGTGCGCGTGCTTAAGGACGGCGGCTGGGGCTTCGCCACCTTCAACGACATCGACCGCCTGGAGAAGTACGCCCGCATGGCCGTCACGCAGGCCGAGCTGGTGGGCGGCACGAAGTTCGACATTGCCCGGGTCGGCCCGTTCCAGGAGGTCTACAGGACTCACGTGGAGTCCGATCCGGCGGACGTCTCACTGGCCGACAAGCAGCAGATGTGCCATCGCTACAACCAGATCGTCCTGGGCAACGACCGCATCCAGAGCAGCCTCGTCGTATACCGAGACGGTCGCAGCAAGATCTGCTACGCCAACTCGGACGGCAGTTCCATCGAGCAGGAGTACGTCTTCTGCGGCGCCCTGGTTGGGGCGATTGCTGTCGACGGGGCCAACATCCAGCGCGCCTTTGAATCGGTGGGCGACCTGCGCGGCTTCAGCCAGGTCACCGCCCTGGACGAGGACTGCGAGAAGGCCGTCAAGCGCGCCATCGACTCGCTGGACGCCACGCCGGTCGCGGCCGGCACCTACACCGTCATCGTGGACCCAAAGCTCTGCGGCGTGTTCGTGCACGAGGCGTTCGGGCACCTGAGCGAGTCGGACTTTCTGTACGAGAACCCGCGGCTGCGGGACATGATGCAACTCGGGCGGCGCTTCGGGGAGGACTTCCTGAACATCACCGACGACGGCTCGCTGGAGGGCGAGGCGGGCTTCATCGCGTTCGACAGCGAGGGCGTGCCCAGCTCGCGCACGCGGCTGATAACGGACGGCGTGCTGACGGATCGTCTGCACAACCGCGAGACCGCCGCCAAGATGGGCGAACGTCCCACGGGGAACGCCCGGGCCATCTCCTACGGCCATCCGCCCATCGTCCGCATGACCAACACGTTCATGGAGCCGGGTGAGACGCCGTTCGAGCAGATGCTAGCCGAGACCGAGGACGGCATCTACGCGATCGGCATGCTGGGCGGCCAGACGAACATGGAGATGTTCACCTTCAGCGCCGAGGAAGCCTACAGGATCCGCAAGGGCAAGATCGCCGAGAAGATCCGCGACGTGGTGCTGACCGGCAACGTGTTCCAGACGCTGGCCAACATCGACCGCGTCGGCAGCGACTTCAAGATGCACGGCGGGCTGGGCGGCTGCGGCAAGGGCGGCCAGAGTCCCCTGCGGGTGGGCGACGGCGGCCCGCACTGCCGCATCCGGAACGTCGTCATCGGCGGCCGGTGACGTGCGCCGTCCGATTCGGCAAGCGACCACGACGACACGACGAGAAGGGGAAACATGCGCGTCTTGAACGCGGCGTCGTGGTGGTTCAACGAGCGAGTATGGAGAGAGATCAATGAGCGAGGGATCCGGCGAGGCGATCCTGGCGCGGGCGCGGAAGCGCTTTGACGCCGCAGAGGTCGTCGAGCAGAGAGGCGAGTCGGTCTCGGTCAGCTTCGACGACAACCGGCTCAAGGAGATCACCACGCGCCAGTTCCACGGCGTCGGCCTGCGCGTCATCCACGAGGGCCGGATCGGATTCGCCGCCACCACGGACCTGCGCGAACCGGCCAGGCTGGTGGAGATGGCGGCTGCCAGCGCCGCGTTCGGCGACGAGGCCAGGTTCGAGTTCCCCGGCCAGCCGCCGGACCTCCGCGCCGTCGAGGTCTACGATGAAGGCGTGCCGGACGTGACGGCCGAGCGGATGGTCGCGATGGGCCGGGAGGGCCTCGACCTCAGTCGCCAGGCGAACGACGACTACCTCTATGGCTGCGGCGTGTCGCGATCGATCGGTGCTGAGCGCGTCGTTAACAGCAGCGGGCTGGACGTCGACCGACAGGCCACCAGCATGTCGGGCAGCGTCGGCGTGCAACTGGTCAGCGACGACGGCCTGCTTCACGTCTACGAGTTCAGGACCTGGCGCCAGCCATTCGATACCGTCGTCGACCTGGCCCGGACGGTGCTCGATAAGATGGCCCGTGCTTCCGTAATCGCGCCCGCCGAACCGGAAGCGATGCCGATGATCTTCGTGCCCAAGGCGCTGGGCATCCTGTTCGGCCCGGTCGGCGTCGCGCTGAACGGCAAGCACGTGCACAAGGGCTCGTCCGTGCTGCGCGGGCGGATCGGGGAGCAGGTGCTGGACGAGCGCATCACCGTCACCGACGATCCCACGATCCCGTTCGCGCCCGGCACCTGCGCCGTGGACGACGAAGGGACGCTTGCCCGAAAGCAGGACCTGTTCACGAACGGCGTGCTTCGGACGTACATGACGGACCTGCAGACGGCCGGGCTGCTGGGATGCGAGCCGAGCGGGCACGGCTTCCGAGGTTACGCGAGCCGGCCCTCGCCCTCGTCAACGAACACCGTGATGGCCGCCGGCGACGTTTCCTACGAGGACATGCTGGCCGGGATGAAGCGCGGCGTCATCGTCGAGCAGACGCTCGGCTCGGGGCAGAGCAACGTGCTGGCGGGCGAGTTCAGCGTCAACCTGGACCTGGGCTTCCTGGTCGAGGACGGCCGGATCGTCGGGCGCGTCAAGGACTGCATGGTGGCCGGCAACGTCTACGAGGTGCTGAAGAAGGTCGAGGCCATCGGCAGCGAGCGGCAGTGGATCGGCGGCACGTGCGCGCCGCCCGTCATGATCTCGGGCCTCAAGCTGGCCGCGCAGGGATAGTGCCTACGTTGGCTGCCGCCGACGGCTTGGACCACGACGGCACGACGAGCACGACGAGGGACCAGCTCAGGACTGCCTGCTGTGGTGGGGCCTTCTGCTGGCTGGCCATGCGATGGCTGTTTGCACCTCGTGTCCGCCGGTCTTATGTGAATGTGTCTTGAATTGGGGCAGATTGGGCTTGTACTCCTTCCGAATGTGTGGTACAATCAGTGCGAAGAAGGGCGCCAACGTCCTCTTCTCCCGGCCTCTTCGGCATCGGTGGAACGGCTTATGGCTACGATAATCCTGCCGCGCAACGTCCATTTCGTCTACGAACACGCCCTCGCCCATCTTGAACTGCGAGATGCATTCGGGCTGGATCTGGAGTGGGACGTGCTCGATCCCTGGCGTCTGAATGCATCGTTGGACGGCTCAGAACAGGTGATCCTCGAACGAGCAGCATACGTTGGGGAAATAGATGGGAGCCAGAGCGTGTATTCCCAACTGATACGGCCGGCATACCAAGGGGGGAGATACAATCGCACGCGCTCAGAGAATCAGTATCTCACGCACTGGATTTACCCTTACAAGGGCAAGTTCCACCCTCAGATGATTCGCGGGATACTCAACAGCATCCGAGCGGAGCGGGGATGGAAGGTGGCCGACGTCTTCAGCGGCTCGGGGACGACGCTTCTTGAATGCCAGCTCCTAGGCGTGCACTCGGTCGGCGTGGAGATCTCGCCTCTGTGCGTGCTCCTCACAAGAGTGAAGACTGAGTCCTGGCTTGCGGCCGAGAAGATCGGGGAGGCCGTCGATGACCTCCTGGCTCGCGACAACCTGGATCCCCGGGAGACCGCTGCCTCTGAGTGGGAGCCGCAGGAAGTCGCCAACTTCGTCGAGATCGCACGGATGGTGACTTTCAGCGACATGAGCAGACGCGGCCGAGACCCGGAGAAGTACTTCCGCAAGAACCTCCTCGCCATGCTCAGGTCGGTGAGCGACATGGCCAAGGCAATCGATGATTTCGGCATCTCCCCCGGTGATGTCGAGATCCTGCAGGGCGATTCGCGCGACCTGCGCGCGGTCGGGTTGGAGGCACAGAGCATCGACGCTGTCGTAACATCCCCTCCATACAGCGTCGCCTTGGACTACGTGGCCAATGATGAGCACGCGCTGACGGCCTTGGGCTATGATGTGGATGAGCTCAGGCAGAGCTTCATTGGCGTTCGAGGCAACGGGATGAAGGAGCGGCTTGCTCTCTACGAGCGGGACATGAGGGATGCTCTCGCGGAGATGGCGCGTGTCCTCAAGCCTGGGGCGCCCGCGGTCATCGTGATCGGTAACATCACCTTCGGTGGTCAGGAGTCCCTGACAACTGACGATATAGTGCAGTGGGCCGAATCTGCTGGGATGCGCTTTGAGCGTGAGATGCCGAAGATCGTGTGGGGGCTTTACAACGTTGTGAAGGACGAGAAGATCCTTTTCCTAAGGAGGGGGGCTTACTGATGTTAGTCAGCATCACCTTGACGGACGACGAGATCGCGGCGATACGGGCGCAGCAGAAGGAAGGAGGCGGCTTCCAGTCGCTCTTCAGGAAGCTGGAGGACAACCTGACCGACCGTCAGCTTACGATCGATGAGCGGACTGCAACGCGGACGATCCGTTACTGCGAAGACTATGGGGAGGGTGGATGGCAATCCGCCTTGCAGAGCATAGCAGCGAAGCTGAAAGCCGCCGTGCAAGGTACGACATAGCGTCATGAAAGGGCGTGGGTTGCCGTTACATCGGCTTCGAGAGCGACCCCGGCTACGTGGGGATCGCGTTGTCCCGCCTGAAGCAGGCCGAAGGCGGCTTGTTTGATCCTTGACTGCTGGCGCCGAATCGCCATAATGGCGCGCGACGGAATCCGCAACGCACAGAACAGAACGGCCACGGGATGATAAGCGGCTAAGAGAGCGGAACCGACAGGCAGGTCGGCCGGGCCGACCTGAGACTGCCGCGCTGGTCTAAGCAGCGTGGCCGCCGGTGTCCGCTTTCGGCTTCTCCCCGTGGCAACGGAAGGACGCAATGCCGGCCACGGGCGACCGTGGCCTTTACTATGTACGCGCAGGCGCGACCGCGGCTCTCCGCGAAGGGCCGAGTTGGGAACCCAAGGCAGGAACAACGCACATGTCACTGGTCGGCTTCGACAACGTTGTCAAGGCATATGCGGGCGTGACCATCCTGGACGGCGTGTCCTTCGAGATCGCGCCCGCCTGCAAAGTGGGGCTGGTCGGCGAGAACGGCAGCGGCAAGTCCACGATCCTCCGGCTCATGACGCGTGCCGTCGAGCCCGACGCGGGACGGGTCGCGGTGTCCCGCTCCGCGCGCATTGCGTACGTGCCCCAGGAGGTGGGGCTGCGTTCGGATCGAACCGCGTACGAGGAAGCGCTCGCCGCTCGTCCGGCGCTGTGGGAGAAGCGGGCGCAGTTGTTGCGGCTCGAACGCGGGCTGCCGGAAGCGCCTTCCCCGAATGAAGCGGTTGCCGCGGCGTACGCCGACGCCGTGGCAGATTATTCTGCCGCCGGCGGCTATCGGTTCGAGCGGGAGGCCGAGGACGTGCTGCGGGGCGTGGGCTTCGCGGACCGGCAGATGGCCCTGCCGCTCGAGAGTCTCAGCGGCGGGGAAGCGGCCCGCGTCGCCCTGGCCCGGGCCATCCTGGCCGAGCCGACGCTCCTGCTCCTCGACGAGCCCGACAACCACCTGGACATCGAGGGCATCGAATGGCTCGAGCAATGGCTGAAGCGCTATCGGGGGGCTTTGATCCTCGTCACGCACGACCGGCGGCTCCTGGAGGAGGTGGTCGACTCGGTGATGGAGGTCCAGGACGGCAAGGTCACCTTCGAGAAGGGCGGCCTCGCCGAGTTCATGAAGCGTAAGCAGGAGCGGATCGGCCGCCAGATGAGCGACTACCTCGAGCAGCAGCGGCGCGTGCGGAAGCTGCGGGCCGCCATCAACCGTGCGGCGGGAAAGGCGCGCGGAATCGAGCGCCGCACCATTCACTTCCATTACCGTAAGCAGGCGTCCAAGATCGCCCGCAGGGCCGTCACGCTGAGAAGGCGGCTGGAGCGCGAACTCGACGACGGCAGCAGGACCGGGAAACCGCGCGCCCAGCGCGACCGGATCCGTCTGGACGTCGCGCCTCGGCGCTGGCACGCCCGCACCGTGCTGCGCATCGAGGGCGCCGCCAAGGCATTCGGCGGGACGCCGCTCTTCGACGGCGTGGACCTGGAGCTATCCAGAGGCGAGCGCCTCGCACTGGTCGGGCCGAACGGCTCCGGCAAGACCACGCTCATGGAGATCGGCATCGGCCTCCAGGCTGCCGACGCCGGCGACGTCTGGCTTTCCGGCGCGGCCACCGTGTTCTATTGCGACCAGCACCTGGCCGGCCTCGAGCCGGAGCTGTCCGTCTACGATACCGTCGCCAGGGAGAGCGACCTCGGGCACGGCGAGGTCCATTACCTGCTCGCGAAACTCCTCTTCAGAGGCAATGCGGTTCACAAGCGGGTCCGCGACCTGAGCGGCGGCGAGCGCACGCGGCTGTTGCTCGCCCTGCTGATGAACACGGGGGCGGACCTGCTCATGCTCGACGAGCCGACGAACCACCTGGATCTGCCCAGCATAGGGATACTCCAGGAGGGGCTGAGCGGCTTCCCCGGCGCCGTCCTGTTCATTTCGCATGACCGCGCGTTCATCGACGCGGTGGCGACTGACGTGTACGAGCTGCGCGGCGGGGAGCTGAGCAAGCGCCGATGACGGCGAGCCCACGTCCGTGTGCCGCGGGGCGGAGTCCTGGGAGCCGTTTCCGGCGCGGACCCCTTGACAAATCACGGGAAACGGGCATAATGCGCGCTTGAGCGGCCCTCGAAGCCGCGACACTCATGGGAGTTACGGGGATGACGCCTTAGCTATGCGGGGAACACCTGAGGGTCAGGCCCGCTGACCGGGGTCGGCGTATGTCCGGCGGCGGGATGTCCCTTGTCGGTAGGTGTCCTCCGTTCGTTCGCGTCCCCCCGTGGCTCGACAAGCGCGCAATCGTTCAGGCCACGGGCACCCGTGGCCTTTTCTGTCGGCCGGAAGCAGCCGGTGGCCGCACCGACACGGGGGGACGATGGCAAGTCAGGACGTGTCGTCGTGTTGGAGGTGGGAACCATGTTGCTCGCGGGACTTCAGAACGTCACCAAGCGATTCGGCGCGCAGGAGGTCCTTCGCGACGTCTCCTTCCAGGTGAGCAGCGGCCAGAAGATCGGGCTGATAGGGCCGAACGGCTCGGGCAAGACCACGATCCTGCGGCTTCTGCTCGGTCAGGAGCCGCCGTCGGAAGGCAACGCTGTCCTGGCCCGGACCGCCCGCGTGGGCTACGTCCCCCAGCACGTCGAGTACGATGACGAGGAGACGATAGAGGACTGCGTTCTGCGCGAGTATCGCAGGTTGGAGGCGCGGCTTCGGGAGACGGAGGCGGCGCTGTCCCGCGCGGCCGGAGCGGAGCTCGCGCAAGCGATGCGCGCCTACCAACGGGCGCGCGACGATTACGACCGCATCGAAGGTCACTGGTTCCCCGAACGCGCCGGAGCGATGCTCGACGCGCTCGGCCTCGGCGGGCGGGGGGAGCAGAAGATCGGCTCGCTGTCGGGCGGCGAGAAGAACGTGCTCGCCCTGGCCCAGGCGCTGCTGGAGGAGCCCGACCTGCTGCTGCTCGACGAGCCCGGCAACCACCTCGACTACCTGGGCATCGCCTGGCTCGAGGACTTCCTGAGCAAGTTCAACGGCGCCGTCCTGATCGTCTCCCACAACCGCTACCTCCTGGACCGCGTCGTGGAAGGCGTTCTGCACCTGGAGAACGGGACGGTCGACTACTACCACGGCGGGTACTCGACCTATCGGGCGAGCCGATTGCGTCACCTGATCTCGCAGCAGCAAGACTACGTGGCCAACCAGAAGCGGCTGGCCCAGCTTGAGGCGCTGGTGCAGCGTTTCGCCGAGATAGCGCGGGGCAGCAGCGATCCGAAGTGGGGCCGGCGCCTGCGCGCGCGCCGCAAGCAACTGGAGCGCGAGAAAGCGCAAGCCGTCGAGAAGCCCACGCTCGGCCCTTCTGCCATTCGTCCCGGCTTCGAAGCAGAGGCCAGCCACGCGGACATTGCCCTCCAGGTCCGCGGCTATAGCAGGGCCTTCGGCGACCTGAAGCTGTTCGAGAACGTCGACCTGGACATCTCGTGCGGGGAGCGCGTCGCCCTGGTCGGGCCGAACGGCTGCGGCAAGACCACGCTGCTGCGCGACGTGGTCCGGCACGGGGCGTGGGACCATTCGACGATCCGAATCGGCCCCAGCCTGAGCGTGGGTTACTGCGCCCAGGAGCAGGAGCTGCTCCGAGGCGACCGGACGGTCTACGACGAGATCGCCTCGACCGGACCCATCGGCCGGGGAGCTGTTCATGGCGTTCTGGCCCGGTTCCTGTTCGGGCCGGACGACCTGCGCAAGCGCGTGCGCGACCTGTCCGGCGGGGAGCGCAACCGCCTCCAGCTCGCGCGCCTGAGGGTGCTCAAGCCCAACTTTCTGATCCTGGACGAGCCGACCAACCACCTCGACATACTGGCGCGCGAAGCGGTCGAGGAAGCGCTCGCCGACTTCGAAGGCACCATCCTTGTGGTCTCCCACGACCGTTACTTCCTGGACAAGGTGGTCGAGCGCGTGGTCGAGGTGCGCGAGAGGAGCCTGGTGTCCTACCCGGGCAACTTCAGCGATTTCTGGTACGCCCGCCAGAGGCGCAGTCGCCGGCCAGCGGGGCGGGTCGCCACCAGGAGCAAGGACAGACGGAAGAGATCTCGCGCGGACGGCAAGGCGCCGTCCCTGGTTGAACTCGAGCGCCGGATCGCGGAGGCGGAGGGGCGCAAGATCGAACTGGAGCGGCGCATCGCGGAGGCATTCGGCGGAAACGATCGACGCGCCGGACGGCGGGCGGCTCGGCAGCTCGAACAGATCCAAACTCAGCTCGATGAGCTGTACGACAAGTGGTTGGCCCAGAGCGAAGGCGGCGCGTCCTGACGGCCATCCCTCAGGGGATCGTGCGCGCGAGCGTGAAGACCCTCACCTCGCGTGCGCCCGCTTTCTTCAGCACCTTCGCGCACTCGTCCGCCGTGGTGCCGGAGGTCATGACGTCATCGACGAGCAGCAGGCGGCGCCCGCGGACCACGTCGGCCTTTCGGACGGCGAACGCGCCGCGCACGTTGTCCCAGCGCCGACTGGCGGGCAGCAGGGCCTGCTGGGAAGTGTAGCGCGTGCGCACCAGCGCACCGCGCACCAGCCGGCAGTTCAGTTCGCCCGCCAGCGCGCCCGCCAGAAGCAGCCCCTGGTCGTAGCCGCGCTCCCGCCGGCGTCGGGGGTGCAGTGGCACGGGCAACGCCGCGTCGACGTCGCCAACATCCGGCGGCAGCCACCCTCGTCTCAGCAGGTTGCGCAGCACCTTCGGCCCGAGGAAGTAGGCGCCCTCGAACTTGTAGCAGTGAATGAGCGACCGGCCGGGCCCCGCGTACGCGAAGAGCGCACGCGCCAGGTCGAACTGCCGCTCCTCGGCACGGCACCTCATGCACAGCGTTCCGGGCGCGGGCTGTCCCGCGAGCGGAAGGCCACAGAGCGCACAGACCGGCTCGGACATCCGCGCCGCCGTGAGATCGGCAAGGCAGTCCTGGCACAGCATCTCGGCCATGCTCTCGTGGAGCGATTCGCCGCAGTGGTAGCAGTGGCGCGGATAGAACCAGTCCAGAAGCGCCTGCGTCCCTCGCTTGAGAAGGGCTGGCAGAGCGCGCTGGCGTGAGATCTCAGGCATCCGCTGAAGGCCCCAGTCGTGGGGACAGGTCAAGCAGCGTGTTCACAGTGCCGTAGTGGATCTGCACGGTGTCCTCGACGCGCGGGGCGTAGCCGCCAGCGAGCACTGCCGTGGCCGGTATGCCGCGCTCCACGCACGCGCCGAGCACGATCTCATCCCGTGTCTTCAGGTCCTCCAGATCGAGCATCAACGTGCCGAGCAGGTCCTCTTCGTAGGGATCGGCGCCGGCGACGTAGAGCACGAACTCGGGCCGGTGGCGGTCGAGCGCGGCGGGCAGGCGGCGCCTGAGCTCGGAAAGGTAGAGGTCTCCGTCGCAGAAGCTCGGCAGGCCGATGTCCAGGTCGCTCTGCTGCTTGACGGGGTAGACCATCTCCTCGTGGATGCTGAAGGTGAAGACGTCCGGCTCGTTACGGAAGATGAAGGCGGTGCCGTTCCCCTGGTGGAGGTCGCAGTCAACGACCATGGCCTTGCGCGCCAGCCCGTCGTGGCGCAACCTGGCGACCCCCACCGCCACGTCATTAATGTAGCAGAAACCCTCCGCCCAGTCGGGGAAGGCGTGGTGGAACCCGCCCGCCAGGTTCATGCTCAAGGTGCGCTCCGTGACGGCAAGCCGGCAGGCCAGCATCGTGCCCCCCGCGCCCAGGGCGAAAGCCTCGACGATCTGACGGCTGATGGGCATCTCGCTCCGAACCGTGCGGGCCGTGTGCCGGTACGTGAACAGGTCGCGCACGTAGTCGGGCCTGTGCACCAGCTCCAAATCCTCGCGCGTCGCCGGCTCGGGCACGACGAAGTCATCGGGGCGCGCGACGCCTTCCTGGATCATCTTCTCATGGAGGAGGTGGTACTTCTCTGTGCGGAAGACGTGTGCGCCTACGTCGCACCAGTAATCGGGGGAGTAGACGAATCTGGGCATGGGTTGTCGTTGGCTGAGGCGCGTGTTCTCAGGGCTCCAGCAGCAAGGGGAATGACGGCTGCCAGCCCGGCTCGACGCGCTCCTTCAGTTCCTCGGCGTCCGCGGCGTAGAGCGGGCTGATTTCGATGACGGCGGAACCGAGGTCCGACGGCGGCTGGAAGGATGCGCCCGCCGCGCACAGCCAGTCCAGCCATCGCTGCTGCATAAGGCGTCGCGCGCTCTCGGGGCTGTCCTTGCCCTTGGCGTTCTTGACGGGCGCGAACTCGCTCTCCCGCCTCACTTCCACGAACGCGCACTCCCGGGCCATGGGCAGGGCTTCGAAGATGAACCTCTCGAACTTGCAGCATCCGCCCGGCGCCGAGCGCGTCTTCTGCCCCTCGTCGTCCACGATCTCGTATTGCTTCCTGGCGATGTGCCAGGGCAGCGCGTCCTCCTGCGCGACGCGGCGCACGAACGGAACGTCGATGACGTGAATGGCAATGCTGCCGTACAGGTAACGCAATTCGCCGTCGGGAGTGCGCGCCGACGCGACCTCGTCGGGCACCTCCACGTACTCGATCACGGCGGGCTTGCCGCCCCTCCGGACGGCGATGCCGAGACCCTCCTCAGGGCTGCGCTTGGCCACGACCTTGCAGGAGAAGTCTGCGCCCTTGCGCACGTGGTGGCCGATGAAGCGCGGGTCAGCCACCGTCACCAGCGGGTTGTCCACCTGGAAGTAGCTGATCAGGTCCAGGCCGGCCCCTTCCAGCATGTCCACCAGGCCGCCACTTGCCAGGGCATCGAACGTGCCGCCGTGCCCGCCGGGGCCGACCAGGAGTTCGTTCACCTCTGCCCGCAGAAGCCTCCCGTCCGAATCGACGATGGGGCTGACCTTCTGCTCGAAGAAGTGAACGCTATCCTCTCCCAGGGCGAAGAAACGGTTACGTGCGAAGAAGTCGCGCGTCTCGGCGTCGTTGGTGGGGCTGGTCATGATCAGCCAGGGCAGCCGGCAGCCGTAGCGTCGGCGCGCGGCGAGGATCTGCTCGGCGAAGGATTGGAACAGGCTGGCCCTGCGGATCGGCGTGATGGGGTACATGCCCTTCGGGTGATCGTAGCGCAGCCGCGTTCCCTGGCCGCCGGCGGCGGTGACGGCGGCCACGCGGTCGGCTTCTAGGGCATCCGTGCCCATTTGCAGCACCTGGTCCTCGGCCTGCGCCTGCGCTTCGTTCTGGGGGAGGCGCTCGATCGGGGCGGGCTCGACCTGGCCGAAGTCGACTTCCGCCGGGGGCTCCTTCAGCAGGCGTCTGAACTCGCGGAGCTGATCGAAATCCAGGTCCGCAAGCTGGCGCAGGAGCTTCTGGCGCGGCCTGCCGTCAAGCTGCTCCAGCCACCGCGCCGCGTGCTCCTGGCCGGCGTTCTGGAGCTCGTCCAGTACCCGGTCGTAAGCGGCCTCTGAGGCCAGCGACATCCTCGCCTCCGCGAATCGTCATCGCTGAAGGTGAAGGGCGAGGGCACCCCGCACGACGGGCCGCGCGTCAGCAGATGCGCGGCAGTTGCTCGCCGCTGAGCATTTGCAGCAGGCGATGCGTTCCGAGCTGTGTCTCCAGGACCACTTCGCCTCGATAGTGTGCCGAGACCTCGCCGATAACGCAAGTGCCCTCCGCTCCGGGCGTGGCGCGAAGCGCATCGACGACGGCGGGGGCATTCTCCGGGTCCACGATGGCGGCCAGCCGGCCCTCGCAGGCCAGGTAGAGGGCGTCGAGGCCGAGCAGCTCGCAGATGGAACGCACCTCCTCCCGCACCGGAATGGCCGTCTCTCTGAGCAGTATCGCCGGTGCGTCGCCGGCCGTTGCCTCGTTCAGGACGGTGGCCAGGCCCCCGCGCGTGAGGTCGCGCATGAAGGGCACGCGGGCGGCATTGCGCAGTACGGCCTGCGCCGCGGCGGTCAGGGGAGCGCAGTCGCTCTCGACCGAGCTGCCCAGGCTCAGGCCCTCCCGTTTCGACAGCACTGCGGCGCCGTGGTCGCCCAGGGGACCGGATGCTATGACGACGTCTCCGGGCAGGGCTCTTCCGCCGGGCAGCGACGAGCCTTCCGGGACGACGCCCACGCCCGCCGTGTTGATGAAGACCGCGTCCGCCTTGCCCCTGGGGACGACCTTCGTGTCGCCCGTCACCACCTCCACGCCTGCCGCGTCCGCCGCTTCCTTCATTGACGCCAGGATGGTCTCCAGGTCAGCCATGGGCAGGCCCTCTTCGAGGATGAGGGCGCAGGAGATGAACCGGGGCAGGGCCCCCACGACGGCGAGGTCATTGACCGTGCCGAAGACGGCCAGCTTGCCGATGTCGCCGCCGGGGAAGAATATCGGGTCCACGACGTAGCTGTCCGTCGTGAAGGCCAGACGGCCGCCTGGGAGGTCGAGCCACGCGCTGTCGGGCAGCGTGGCCAGGCGCTCGGACGGGAAGAACCTAAGCAGCGTCTCCTCGATGAGTCTGCGCGTGAGGATGCCGCCGCTGCCGTGCCCGAGCTTGATGCGCTCCTCAGTCATGGCCGCGCCGCGCCTCCCCGTACTTGTAAGAAGCGGCGCATGCGCCCTCGCTGGACACCATGCACGCCCCGACAGGCGAGTCCGGAGTGCACGCCTTGCCGAACAGCGGGCATTCAACCGGCCTCACCAGCCCTCTCAGCACTTCCGTGCAGCGGCAGACCTCGTGCTCCTGCGAGGGAACGTCGGGGTCGGGCGGGTCCACGCTGTGCTCCTGCCATTCCGCACGGACCGCCAGGCCGCTGGCGGGTATCATCCCCAGGCCGCGCCACTGGCTGTCGGCCGGCTCGAACACCTCCGCGACGGCGTCCCTTGCGAGCGGGTTCCCGGCGTCCCTGGCTGCCCGGCGGTACTGGTTGTCCACCCGGGGCTTGCCCTCGACGAGCTGACGCACGAGGGACAGGATGCCCAGCAGCACGTCCGTCGGCTCGAAGCCGGTCACGCAGCAGGCGATGCCGTAGTCCCTGGCGAGGAACTCGTAGGGCTCCGTGCCGATGATGGTGGAGACGTGGCCGGGCAGAATCAGCCCGTCCAGGGCGACGCTGGGGCTGTCCACCAGCGCCTTGAGCGCCGGCGGCATTGTCTTGTGCCCGGACAGCACGCGGAAGTTGCCGGCTCCTTCTGCGCGGGCCTGGCGGATCGTCGCCGCCGTGCCCGGCGCCGTGGTCTCGAAGCCGATGGCCAGGAAGATCACCTCGCGTTCCGGAGCTTCCAGCGCGATCTGGACGGCGTCCGTGGCCGAGTAGACCACTCGCACGTCGAGGCCGTCCGCGACGGCGTCCTCCAGGCTGCTCTGGCTGCCGGGCACGCGGTAGAGATCGCCGAACGTCGCCAGCACCGCTCCGTCCCGTCGGCCCAGTTCGAGTGCTCTGTCCAGGTAAGTGGTCGGCGTAACGCAGACGGGGCAGCCCGGCCCGCTGAGCAGTTCGACGACGTCGGGCAGGAGATGGGGGATGCCGAACCGGTGGATGGCCATCGTGTGGCCGCCGCAGACCTCCATGAAGCGCAGCCTCCGCGCATCCGGCAGCGAGTCCACGGCGCGCCCGATCCCGGCGGCCAGCTCCCTTGCGGCCTCGATGTTGCGGAACTCATCGACGAACTTCATGGTTCGGCCCCGCGGCTTCGAACATCTCCGCCAGAAGATCGAGGGTCTTGTGTGCTTCCTCTTCGTCCACCTTCTGGATGGCGAAACCGGCGTGGATCAGCACGTAGTCGCCCACGTGCGGATCGGCAATGAGCTGGAGCCCCACCTGACGGGAGGTGCCCGAAAGCTCCACCTTCCCGACGTCGCCGTCAATCTCCACGATCTTCGCGGGCACGGCCCAACACATGGGGGCTCGCCTCCGTTGCCAGACCAGATGGGCACAAGTCGCCAGTATACGCGCGTTGGCCCGGCCTGTCATCGGAATCGGGCGGCCGGCGCCTTGAATGACCGGTTTGAATTCGCGGTCCCATCCGATAGAATAGCGGCTGGCTCGGACTGAGAGGGGTGAGAATGGGGTCCTGGCACCCCCGGCATTTGCTGCATTCTGCCGCCTCGGAGCCATGGCACCTCCGAGGAATGGGAGGCCACTGCGTGCCAGCGGCCATATTGGCGTTCCCGGCGGCGACTGGCCGGCTGGTACCTCTATGTTCCTACCTGCTATGGCTCCTCCTCGGCCTGGCCGTCGTGTCTACCGCCGCATTGCTTATCCTCATGCGCCTGCATCGGGAGCTGGCGCGGCGGACGCGGGAGCTCAACGAGAGCCACCGCAGTTTCGCCACCTTGCTGAGCAACCTGCCGGGGATCGCCTATCGGTGCCGCAACGATGCTGACTGGACCATGGAGTTCATCAGCGACGGCTGCCTGGGGCTGACCGGCTACTGGCCTTCGGACCTGATCCACAACCGCACGCTCTCCTACGCCGAGCTGATCCTGCCCGAGGACCGGGAAAGCGTGTGGGACGACGTGCAGCAGGCGGTCTCGAAGAAGATGCCGTTCAAGCTCGTCTACCGGATCAAGACGGCCGAGGGCGACGTGAAATGGGTGTGGGAGCAGGGACGCGGGGTGTTCTCGCCAAGGGGGGACCTGGAGGCCCTCGAGGGTTTCATCACCGACGTCACGGAGCAGAAGCTCGCCGAGCAGAAGCTCCGGAGGCTGGCTTCGTCGGAGTCTGCCGACGAAGGGGATTCTGCAGGCCCGCGCAGCACCTAAGGACTGGCGGACAGCGGGCCTACGAATCTGCGGCCCCGCTCAGCCTGGCGGCGGCACAGGCGGCCTGGCCCAGGCATAGGCCGCCGTCGTTCGGCGGAACGCGCGTCTGGAGCAGCACCTCGAAGCCATCAGCCGCCAGCGCCGCCATGACCGCCCCCAGCAGCGTGCGGTTCTGCATCACCCCACCCGACACGGCCACCGTCCCCAGGCCGGTCTCCTGGCGCATTCGCCGGCAGGTCTCCACTATCACGCGCGCCATGGTGTTGTGGAACTTCGTCGCGATTACGGCTGCGTCCACGCCCTCGTCCAGGTCACGGCAGATGCCCCGCCACGTCTCGCCCAGCAGTATCCGATCGCCGTCGTAACCGGACCCGTAGCTTCCGTCGCAGCCGGGCCTGCAGGCCGCCTCCAGCTCGCACGCGGCCTGTCCCTCGTAGGTGGCGCGCGGACGAATGCCAAGCAGCGCCGAGACGGCGTCGAACAGCCTGCCCGCGCTCGAAGTCGGCGGCGAGAAGGCGGGCTTGTCCATGACCTGAATCGCCAGCTCGCACTCGCTCCGATCCATGACGGGCGCGAGCCTTGCGGTCGCTTCCTCGGGTCCGACGGCCCGGGCCAGGTGGGCGGCGGCCATCCGGCACGGATTCCAGACGGCCCTCTCGCCCCCCGGCATGGGCACGTATTCCAGGTGATAGCGTCGCTCATATCCCGCGCGGTCGGCCACCAGGAACTCCCCGCCCCACACCGCGCCGTCCTCGCCGTAGCCGGACCCGTCCCAGGACACGCCGATGACGGGGCCATCGTGAGCGTTCTCCGCCAGGCACGAGACGACGTGGGCGTGGTGCTGCTGCACCTGCAGGAGGGGGAGGCCGCGGTCGCGCGCGAGCCGGCGCGCGAACTCCGTCGTCGGGTAATCGGGGTGCAGGTCGCAGACGACGAGTTCCGGCTCGAGCCGTAACAAGCGCGAGAAATCCTCGAACGCCCGCGCGAAGTGCGCCGCGTTGTCCGCGTCCGAGACGTCGCCGATGTGCTGCGACAGGAAGACGCGCCGGCCGCTGGTGAGGGCGAACGCGTTCTTGAGCATGCCGCCCGTGGCCAGGACCGGCGGCGCCTCGCTCTCCAGCACGATGGGCTCGGGCACGTAACCGCGGGACCGACGCACGGGGATCATCCTGTCCCCCAGCGCCATGACGACCGAGTCGTCGCACCGATTCGTGATGCGGCGGTCGTGAGTCAGGACGCCGTCGATCAGGTCACTCAGCTCGCCCAGGACGTGCTCGTGCGTGACGGCGATGGGCTCCTCCGCGCGGTTGCAGCTTGTCATGACGAGCGCCGGCGGCATCCCGGCGCCCTCGAACAGCATGACGTGAAGGGGCGTGTAGGGGAGCATGACGCCGAGGTCGGCAAGCCCGGGCGCGACGGCATCCGCGATGGGGCAGTCCGGGCGCTTCTTCAGCAGCACGATGGGGGACTGCGGCGACGTCAGCAGCTCCCGCTCGAATTCCGACGCGATGCAGATCCGCTCGCACGCATCCAGGTCGGGCACCATGATGGCGAACGGCTTGGCGGGCCGCTTCTTGCGCTCCCGCAGCAGGGCCACCACGTCCTGGCGGGTGGCGTCGCAGGCCAGGTGGAAGCCGCCGATGCCCTTGACGGCCAGGATGCGTCCGTCCGTCAGCATCCGCCGGGTTCGCTCCAGGGGCCTGTCCATCTGCTGCCCGTCCCGCGTCAGGAACGCGAGGGAGGGGCCGCAGTCGGGACACGAGATGGTCTGCGCGTGCAGGCGGCGGTCGGCGGCGTCGGCGTATTCCGCGTCGCATGAAGGGCAGGGCGGGAAGTCCTTCATCGCGTTCGTCGCCCGGTCGAACGGCACCTGAAGCGCGATGCTGAACCGCGGCCCGCACGCCGTGCAGGTATTGAAGGCATAGCCGTGCCGCCGGCACTCCTCGTCATGCAGCTCGGCCTTGCACTCGTCGCACGTGGCGAGGTCCGGCGGGATGGGCAGGAGGCTTCGGCCGGAATCGGTGCTCCTCTCGATGCGGAAGCCCTGCTCGCCCGTGGTCTCGATCTCCTCGACGATGAGCTCGTCCACCCTGGCGCGGTCCGGGGCGATGCCGCGGAAGCCCTCCACCAGGTCTCGGAGGACTTGTTCTCCCGCCTCCACCTCGAGCACCACGCCTTCCGGGGTATTCCTGATGCTGCCGGCGCAGCCCCGCTCGGTGAGGGCGCGATAGAAGGTCGGGCGGAACCCCACGCCCTGCACGCGCCCGCGCGCCGTCAGGCGGTAGCGTTTCAGTGAGGCGGCGGTGTCGGGAGGTTCTGGCATCGGCAGGCAGTTCGCTTGAGCGGCCGTCAGTCGGCCACGTTTTTCTTGTCCCGTCTTCGTCATTCAGGGCACGGTACAGCAACATGAGCGGCTGACAGTAACTCTAACTAAGCTCAATCTCAAACTCACAACTATCTGCCCCTTGGATGATCGACTGCTTGAGTTTCACCTTTACCGGCTTATCGAACGCGGCTTCGAAGAGGGACTTATACCATCCCGCGGAGCAATGGCAATAGGTATCGGTTGGGAACGGGTGCTGGGTCTGCTTCACCCGTCCGCAGTAACACCAGTCGTAGCCGCCCACGATCGTGTTCCGGTTTTTCAGCTCCAGTCTTCCTCCACCGATGCCCCTCTCATTCAGCCTGGCGAGCAGTTCCTTGACCGATTTCGATTCCTCCATGAGCTGCTTGGCGCGTTTCCGCTGCGTAGGTCCGCAGCATTTCATTCCGCAGGCCTGCATTACCTTTCTCGCCGTGGGTTTGCCCGCTTCCTTCTCAAGACGCCGGACAGCGTTCTTTATCCATTCGGCCTTCTGTGCGTAGTCCGATGTAGCGTCAAATCGTTCCGGTTTGACGAGGACCTTCTTCCATACCGCTACGCCAGCCTCGGCGTCGATGCACCGCTTGAACCTGGTCATCCACCCGCCGAGTCTTTGGGCCTTTGCCATTCACTATGCCTCCTTCTGAAGACCGGAATTCGGGGGCCAGAATCCCAGTTACGGTTGAGGCTGAGCGGGGCCGCTCGCGGACCCGCGATAGCCTCGAACCGCTTATTCTGCATTCCTACGCATGATGCTCATGAATCTCGTTGCGCTGATCGGACGCTCGGCAATCAGCTTTCCATCGTAGACAATGCTGAACACGCCATAGGGCGTGGGGAGCTCCCTTGACGCCTTGGCGCTCCCGGCTCGAACGACTCTCGGCTCAAGGCCCAACGTCCTGGACGCCTCTGCAATCCTCTCCACCGATTTTATGACATACGTGCACTGATCGGCAGCCAGGATCGTGAGCCCGTTCTTGTACCTTTTCAATACTCGCTCTCTTTCGACGATGAAACGAGGATCAGGGGCTGCTTTCATGAACTTCGTGACTAGCAGTTCACAGGGAGGGATGCGGTCCACCGAGACAAAACCCGCCTTGATGAACACACCGCTACCTGCCATGAAACTATCGGAACTGGTCACAACCGCGACCCCTCGGCAGTTGCTCTGCCTCGCGTCCCTGAGACAACTGTCTACCAGGAGAGTGCCCAGCCCTTTCCCTTTGTGTTTGCCAGCGACCGTCAAGCAATGGATGACAAGGTAACCCTCCGCCTCCACAGGCCGCCACGCTTGATTGCCGAGGGCGTACTCGATCATTCCAATATCACCGAACTTCTCTGAGCGGAGCACTTTGTATCTTAGGCCTTCCGCATAGCGCTCCTTGAGCCAATTCGCTTTCCGACGACGCCCCAGGTTGTTGGCGTTCTTGTTGCCACACAAGCTGCAACCGTCGATGTTGTCAGCGTTCGTATCAACGATTTCGTACTCTCTCATCCTGATCCTCTGCTAATACCAGTGACAGCCACCGGTCTTCTTAGGACGGCACACAGCATTCTCTATCCATTCGGCTTTCTGTGCGTAGTCCGATGTCGCATCAAATCGCTCAGTTTCGATGATGACCTTCTTCGATACCGCTGCGCCAGCTTGGGCGTCGATGCACCGCTTGAACCTGGTCATCCACCCGCCGAGTCTTTGGGCCTCTGACATTTACTATGCCTCCTTGTGAAGACCTACGTATCGATTTGTCACGGACTACTTGGGAAATCCAGGCTTATAGTAGTCGCACAGGCCATTGACGGGGCAGTTGCCGCAGTCCGGCTTCTTGGCCGAGCAGATGCGGCGCCCGTGTGTGCCCAAGAGGAGGGTGGCGCGCGTCCAGCGCTCCTCGGGGACGATCTCGCACATCTGCTTCTCGACCTTGTCCGGGTACCGACTGGCGGCCAACCCCAGGCGGTTGGCGACCCGGTGCACGTGCGTGTCCACGGCAATAGCCTGCTGGCCGAATGCGTTGCCCAACACGATGTTGGCCGTCTTCCTGCCCACGCCGCGGATCTTGGTCAGCTCGTCCGCGCTGTCCGGCACCTCGCCGGCGTGCTCATCCACGAGGGTGCGGCAACACTCGCGGATGCTCTTCGCCTTCTGGCGAAAGAAGCCCGTGGGTCGCAGCATCTTCTCCAGTGTGGACAGCCGGGCGCGAGCCAGGGCCTCGGCCGTCGGGTATCGGTCGAAGAGCTGCGGCGTTACCTCGTTAACCTTCTCGTCCGTGCACTGGGCGGCCAGTATCGTGGCCACGAGCAGTTGCAGGGGGCCCTCGTAGTCCAGATAGATCCGCGCGTCCGGGTGGGTCCTCTCCAGGACGTCCAGCACCTTTCCGGCCCTCTCGGGCGTTGCGGTCGGCCTGGTCTTTGCCCTTCTTGCCGGCATTATCTGCCCCAATGGGCGCTCATCCCGGCGCCTTCTTCTCGACGACGAATATGGCCATGCTCGCCAACAGGTTGGCGAGGAAGCCCGGCAGGCGGCGGTAATCCGGCGTTACGAAGATGCGCTCGATCACCTCCAGGTGCAACTCCCCGCACAGGCGCAGGAAGTCACGGACGGTCAGCAGGTGGATGTTCGGCGTGTCGTACCACTTGTAGGGGTGCACGCGCGTGACGGGTATTCTCCCGCGCAGCAGAAGCTGCAAGCGGACCTTCCAGTGGCCGAAGTTGGGGAAGCTGATGACGGCCCGCCGTCCCACGCGCAGCATCTCGCGCACAACGAGGTGCGGCTTGAGCGTCTGCTGAAGCGTCTGGCTGAGCACGACGCAATCGAACCGGCCGTCGTCGAACATCGCCATGCCTTCGAGCATGTCGCCATGGTAGACGGGGACGCCTCGCGCAATGCATTTCTGCACCTGCTTCAGATCCGTGTCGATTCCGCATCCGTCGACGCCCATGCGCTCGATCAGGTCTTCGAGAAGCGCGCCGTCCCCGCAGCCCAGGTCCAGCACCCTGGCCCCCGGCTCGACGTAATTCTCGATCATCCTGTAATCCAGCCGGACGGGCATGAAGTGGGCTCCGACGATTTGCCTCAGTCGAGCGCCTGCTTCAGGTCGCGCAGGAGCTCGTCGGTATCCCCGATCCCCGCCGCCAGGCGGACCGTGTTTGGCCTGACGCCGAACGAGACACGCCTGTCCTCCGGCAGGTAAAGCATGGTGGTCAGCACGGGCAGGCAGACCAGCGTCTCCGTCGCCCCCAGGCTGACGGCGTGGTAGATCACCTCGAGCTTCTCGACGAACCGCTTGGCCTCTTCCTGCGTCTCTCC